>JGI24158J21664_10007425_pt1 | contig 14564 bp, 8 predicted proteins | sample Ectturendosymbi3_FD_21664 | JGI IMG/M metagenome (IMG submission 21664) | reverse complement strand
AATTACACAGTAACAAAAAACAACAAAAAGACAAAAAACAAAATTACACAGTAACAAAAAACAACAAAAAGACAAAAAACAAAATTACACAGTAACAAAAACAACAAAAAGACAAAAAACAAAATTACACAGTTTGTTCTGAACCATATGAAGTCGCATGAAAAATAAAACGGTATCAACGTATTGTGTCTCCTCACCGGTCATATCTGCTGGAAAGTAAAGCAGAATGGCTCTTGTTAAAAAGTTGCCGACTCCTGGTCTAAAGGAAAACATCGTATCTGAAAACCGACTTAACGAGAATATTACAGCTCATTTAATTGTAGTCAACAGTGAAGGTGCATGCTTAACTATTTTTGTAGACTCTTACAAAAAGCGATTACAAGCCCAGGGAGAAAAATACCACCCATGTAAGGTTTGCGTTTACAAAAGTGGTGTGCCAATTAGCGTTGTGCCAAACAAAACATTCTTAACTATGTAATGCCAGTCATAAGTAGTGTAATCTTCGGGTACAGTTGCTTATTTACTCATGAAGCACAATCACACTGGAATTTTCGTCCCAGCTGTAGCACTACAGACAAAATTTTCACTCTGAAGTAAATTTCCAAGAAACCTTGGGAGTGTGACAAAGACGTCTGCGCTTGTTTTGTCGATCACGAAAAAGCCTTCGACCTGGTCCCTTGAGTAAGCTGTGGGAGGTGTTGCGGGAGTGCCGTGTTGACTGCTGCCTGTTACTGGCCGTGAATCATTGTATTACTGCTCAGACGTTTGTGTCCGTGTCGGTGGAGTTATCACAGCCGGTCTTCGCAGGTATTGGTCTCCGACAAGCGTGTGTGGTCTCACCAGTCCTCTTCTTTGCCTGTATGAATTAGATGGACAGTCACTGTCCAGTCGACGAGGATGATATTAGGCGTATTTACTTGGTCGTTTTGGCACGTGCGTTTGAAGTGATCTTTACGATCAAGTGAGCTCAGGGCAACTGAGCTGAAACGAGCACGCTGAAGTTGCGTGTTTTTGCATGGATCTTCAGAACGACTGGGTTTGGTGTTCTGCGCTGCGGTCCTTAAGGGGAGCAGCACAAGCTTCACGAGTAACCTAATTCTCTTGGTCGTTGTAGAGCTGTAGGTTCTCCAGTTTCAAATGACAAACGAAGAACAGTTTTCTGCGACAGTGCTTATGAGGCAAATCACAGTAGTCATTTACTTTTCGCGAAATCCACCTTGTTAAAGATAACTAAAGACAAAAATGAATTAGGCCAGAACTACTAATAATTTCTTTTCACAGACTACTGCAGCTTTTGAGCATACGTCAGACAAATCAAAAGGTTTATCACAACCCAGCACATGCCTACTACAACCAGGGTTGTTGTAAAAAAAAACGACCCAAAAAAACCCACCCGGGTTGTATTTCAAAAGCCCACTTAAATAAAACCAATAAAACCCACCAAAAAAACTCTAATTTTCCTTTGAAACCAACATAAGCAGGACACTTATACAGTTATCTGTATTTTTTTTAATCAAACAAACCGAACAGCAACGAAATTTAAACGGCTTGAAAAAACGAGAAGAATAAATCGAATAGTTTGAGTAAATTCTACTGGTTATCATCTTCAGCTCTGCACAATCGGCATATTTTAACCAATTATTCTGTCTTCTCTGCATCTAAACTTTTTCTGATTTTGGAACATACCAAATCATATATTGAAAAAATGCAATCTGTAGCTGCTGAAATAGCAGATCATGTATGAACTAGCAGATCATGCATATAAACTTGACGTGAAACTTGCAGAGTTTGTGTGGGAGTGGTTTTTCGGCCTATACGTCATCCTGTCTGTTTGCTGTGCGCATGCTTGCCAAGCCTTACCACTTAGGAGTGAACTGATCAACAACACACTGCGAAATCAAAGATGGGATACATTTTTTTACCTCAATTTTGAATGCCATAATAGGTATAAAAAGTTATTAATGAGTAATTCTGAAAATAGTGATATGGCATGGTGGACTAAAAACAATTCAGAATGTCTTTTTTTTCTGTTTTCTTTAAGGAAAGAACAAAATCTTGTTTCTTAAAAAAAACGTTTGTTTTTTTCAAAAAAGAACAAAAAAACAGGTAGGTTGAGTTATTTTGAAAAAAAACGGGTTTTTCTCAACCCTGACTACAACAACCAATTTTCTGCAGTTGAGCACGATTGTATTAAATTCCAGCAAACATGGTGGTCTACATTACTTTTTTGGGGAAAACCAACATCAACAATTTGCCTAGATAGGTCGTTCATTTTGTTTGTAAATTAAAACAACATTTTACAAAGGACAATATTGACATTCAAAGTATATGTGCGCTTTAACTTAATTACTTTCTTCGACCTGTAACTCACCTTGTTTGAAACCAAATTACGTACTGCAGCGAAACGGTAGTTTAGCGCAGGGAACCGCAGATACTTTTTTGGCGCAAACATCAAAAATATTTTTAAATTCTCGCGACCCGAACATTTCGTGAGAATGTAATTTTGTGGAAAATATTTTATAATTCAAAATCAGTTTACGACTACTATTGACAGTAGCAATTTCCTTGCACAAAACTGTGTGAAACTTAGCACATAGAACAGTAAATGATTGCATTTATTCTGTCTGATGAGAATTATGGGCTCTGTGTTTAGAACACAACAAATCAATTCGAGGTTTTATTTGAGAGAGACGGCAACCCGAAGATTTACTGCTGTAGTCTGATCTGTATTTGTTTTTATTGTATGCTAATGCAGAAAACGTTCTTTCACATAAGTAGGTAGTTCCGAATGATAAAAGAACATTCATTGCAGCCACTTATGACTGTGGATCTTCTTTTGCAACTGAAATCTAAAATCCAGCCAAAGTTCTTTTATTACCAAAGGTAATATTTAAACCGCGGTTACTTGACAGGTCATCCAATGCTTCATTCAAATCTGATGATAAATGGTATTGGATATTGTGAAGGGTGATAATATCCAATCGTGTTGCTGTGGTGTTGTCTATTCGGGAAAATATTTATCAAACCATTGAGAAAGATCATGTAGATAACTAATGGTGGATTGTTTCAATATTTTGACTGAACTCGTTTCCTTCGAGAAAGTTGAGCTCCGAAAACATTTCCAGTCTTCCACTTTCAACTCGGCCTGTTCAATGTTGAGCTTTTATTTTTTTGTAGGCTTTGATCTTGCTATTCACTGTTAGGATGTTAGTTGATTCGCCTTGCAATGTCAAAATCAAACTGTTTATCTTAAAAATACAAGATAAGCACAGCTGTTTTGTTTACCAGTCAGGGTCAGTAAGATTAGCGGAAAGTTCGTGTTTTCTTTCTGTAAGAAACAAGTATGCTTCATTCCGCAGTTCCTACAAACGCGTGAAAACTTTGCCTCGCGATAAACACCTTACTTCTGAATGAAGAAGACTTATGCTCCGAACCCATTTCGGTACATAGAATGGTAAATGGTCTTGTCTGGAAAGGTCTCGATTTAACATAAAAACCAATTTTTACTGCTCAATCTAGAACGTATTTTGATTGTTGGTCCAGTGTTTTGCTAGCAAGACTTTTTCTATGAATAATGCAGTAAGTAAAATTGATATGGGGCGCAGTTTGTAATGCTCTTGCTAAAATGTGTGTATTTTTCCTGCCATAGCTCCAGCCCCGTCAGTACAAATGCTAAGACGCTGCTCCCACAATAATCCACCATTCTGTCGTCTTCTTGTCCACTGCTGAGAATATGTCTTCACCTGTGCATGTTCCAGATAGCGCCACGCACATGAGTAACTCTTCTTCAAGCTTCCCACTGGCGATATACCTAATGAACACAATCAACTGCGCTAAACCTGACACATCCGTGGATGTATCCAACTGCAAAGCATATTATTCTCGTTTCACTATCATTTAGTTAGCACTGAATATCTTGACTCAAAGGCGAATGATATCAGCAGACAGTGTCATCACTACGTAACAACAATGCAATAATAAGTAGTCACTACGTAACAATAATGCAATAATAACTAGTCACTACGTACGAATAATAGTCAAAGGCTTACAAAAATTGTTGTACAGAACTACACAGACGCGATGGTTATGTTTATGGTAAATTTTAATTATTTCGCGACCAAGAGTGGAAGGTCTCACTTAGTGTCGCGACCCGCTATTTGCAGATCCGTGGTCTAGTGTACTACATTACAACCAGGCCATGTTATGTAGCCAACAGTATTTCACTGCACTCCACACAGCGGGTTAATGTCGTTATTACCACAATATGGGTTGCAAAACTAAGATAAAGCAAACATGTTGTGCCATTTCACTTTAGCAGACGTCATTTAAATTCACTCTTGCATCATCCAACCAAACAAAACCAGGCGTTAGGCGACCTCCAAGGCTAAGGCACCTGCGTCGCGAACACACTTTTACCAACTAGCTCACTTACGAACGAAGCAACAACGAGCGTGCTGTGTTCCCTTTCCCGAAAGCTGATTCGACCACTCAAACATACGGTCATTCAGCAGAAATCGTGTAACGTGGCCAGGAGAGTGAGCTAATGAGCTCACTTCAAGCGCCATGTAAAAAGGCCTATTGTTGGAAGTGCAGCATCAACTGTTTGCGTTTTGTGGATGATTTGGTGTTGCTTGTGTCAACTGAACGGAGTCTTCAACATGCTATTGATCGATTTGCAGTTGCGTGTGACCAATCAGGAATGAAAATAAGCACTGAAAAGGACGACGTTTGATTGATACACGGATTGGTAAAGCAAACACAGTATTGCGGAGGCTTTACCATTGCCTAGTCTCAAAACGAGAGTTGTTGAACACCGCAAAGCTTTTAGATTTTAAAGTTCGTTTGTACCTTTTACGTCATTTTGTCCCCCGGGGGTCTTACTGCATGTTCATGTCGCGAGTTGAGTGCGAAAAGAATACGTACAATTCTATAAAACACCTCTGCATCAGAACGAGCTAAACGTGTAGAGTTGACTTCGACCCTGTTCGAATCCCAGCACATAGCAGCTCTGCATCTTGTTTCAGCGAGCACAGCAGCTTCAGCGAGCTGAAAGCTTTTGTTGAGTTGCTCAAACCGACCAAGATTATTCCCACGGTGAACGTTGGCCGTCCCGAATCCAGACAGAGGATGGAACGATATCTAAACGAATGGAAGAAATAGTTATGTTGTTTTGAGAACTTAACGCAGCGTTTTTTGTTGTTGCTTCTGACTGCTACACCTACTTGTACTTGCTTGTAATCGTGGTGGTTTGTGATTGTTTATACTCGTAGTGCAAACGACTTGAATGCAACCTGCTTTTTTGTGGTAGGCAACCTTTTTTGTGTACACGAATAGAGCGACGTATTAAAAAGATTGATGCTTGTACAGTTTTACGCATCTGCTTCACTGACAACTGCCTGCAATTCCAAAAAATGCATTTCTGTACTTATTAAAAAATCATTTTGCATAGTGTTAGATCATCTTTCCTTTACTGATGTGCCTAAATCACTGGTGAGGAACATGTGACCCGCGTGAACCATTTAACATCGTCCGCATCAGAATTTTCGTAACCCTAGTTAGAACGTAACATCGCGTCAAAACGATACTCCATGACAAGCAGATACCTAAAATTTTCTCTATTCTTGCAGTTCTTTTTTCCCTATTCTCCCTGGGAAGATAATTGTAGAATTTTACGGTGGAAGTGCTTTCGAGCAGTATTCCACAGGTCACACGGCCTGTGATAGTAAACAAGTTCCCACCTCCGAATTCTGAAGTGCGAAGAACGTCATCGTTGAACGGCGTCGCATTTGGAAAATTGAGATTAAGTGGATCTGGAGTCTACTGATTCAAAAAGGGAACCTGACGTGATAGTTAAATGTGCATTCTTTAAGTACAGTTGGATTGAAAAAGGCTATTTTTCGAAAGCCGTCTTTGGTGTTCTGAATGGTTTGTCGTGCACGGAAGCGAGTAGAAATTTGTCGTAGTTCGCGTTCCAACCTTGTCATGGAAAGCTTGCCTTAAATGATGAAACCACGCGATATACGAAAAAAAGTAGAAAAACGAGACTCCTGCACAGGCCCGTCGCCAGAATATAGCAGCAGGGGGGAAAAACCAGAAGGGGGGGCGCATTTTAAAAACACTGTGTTAGATGTATGCAGCAACCAGGGGGCCAAACGCGAAATGGGAGGGCACAGATTTCAAATAGGGGGACCGGGCACCACTGGCCCCCCCGCTGGCGACGGCCCTGCTCCTGCAACAAATGCAAGTAGTTGATGTGATTAGCTGAACGAAATTAAGGTGTGGGACGCTGTTTTTGTTCATAACGATTTTAGTTTATTTTGTCCTTTTCGCTCACCATAGTTCGGCAGCACCGCACACAGTGCTGCATGGTGTCGATCTGCGTAGCTATGTTTTTCTTTGTAAAGTCTTTGCGCCGCCTTACACGTCTGTTGAAACAAATCCATCAGTGTTATTTGGTGTCCATCCCCCACAGACTTTTTTTCTGCGCAAATGCTCAAAAATGTTGGCGTGCGTTTAGTTGTCTGTGGTGGTCTTGACGCCAGTTTAGAAAAGCCTGTGCGCAGGTAGGCTAATTTTTAACTGCGTTCCATAAGAGAAGACCTGTGCTTGAAACAGCGAAGTTTGGAAAAGGTGCGCGTGGATATTTTTTTCTTTGCTTTTCTCTGATGAGTGTATCATTTGCGGAACAACCACCTGCGACTCACTTGCATATGGCGTTTTCTTCGGCGGTGCTTATTGCAAGTATTGATGGTGGCCTCTGCGGTGCGGATGTGAATTGTTACCTGCAGTGATCTTACGGAACGGCCAAGGTGTGGTTTGGCTACTTACTGCCTTATTCTTTGCAAAAGTCACATGGCAAGTGCAATTTGAGTAACAGTAACGACTTTCATTTTGAAAACGTGAATGACTTGCTGGAACCGTAACCCCAATTTGAATTCGTCGGTCTCGGGGTAGCTTATACGTAATTTTGTATGTTTTTTAACCTTTTGGTTTTGTTTGAAGCCAGTTCCCTACGGCTAACCCGCAAATTTTTACCCGTTTAAATGCAACACCCAAAGTCAAACTACTCCGATCTCGATATGTAGTTCAGCATCAATGTTCGAACCTATTTGACATACAAGTTGCGTTACAAGCCGGGAGGGTGTAACGCACTTGGCACGCCCTGCAAGCATCTCGCCTTTCAACTAGATGTGCTGTCGACCAATCATCTTCTTTGTGAGTCGCAAGATTTTTAACAGCTATTCAGTTTTGGGGAAGTTTGAACTTTCGACCTAAGCACTGCGCCAAGCTGAAGCCGTGATTTCAGGCCAAATGGTTGGTAGTTGCAAGAAACGATCGTGTTTTTGTTTTTTTCAGAAAAACGAGCTATGACCTATTTACCTGCTGCAGTACTTCGTGATTGTGTATACGTTATTGTTCACTTTCACAGTACACATTAGCAGACCCGTAGCCAGGTTTTAAGCTTTGGGGGAAAAGACATTTTTAGGCGGGCAAGATGTTTGCTTTCGTTATATGTTTAAACATTTTTCTGGGCACAACAAATATTAGGGGTCAATGCCCCGTGGCTACGGGCCTGTACATTAACTGATCGGGATTTTATGATGTAAGCGATTGAAGCTCGTGCGTTACTGACTGAAGAACTGAGCTGACTTCGACCTGGTAATCATTATGTTGCTGACCATGCAGTACATCGTCTTTCTCGCAGAACGAACCAATGCTGCTGTTTTTTTTCTGGTTGCGCAATAGTTCTTGCTGTTTGTATCTGCTTTCCTGTATATTGTTCCTGTCACTATGACAGAACGTTAAGCGCATCCATTTGCTTAACCGTTCGTTTTGTTTATTCGGTTGCTCCTGTTTATATCGTGCCTACTAACTTGATTAGACAAGAGGCATCAATCAGGCCTCGGCCTGCCGCTAGTTGTCTTTAAATAACTTTTTCGCATTGCATGCGATCCAGTCAGTCATTTGCTGGTAACGTGCCAATGAACTTTGCACGAACAACGCTCGCCCATGACTATTATTTGTACGCGCGTTTATTTCGTTTGTTCGCTGCTTGTGACATCAACGCGATCATTGCAATATTAAAACAATGTTTTTTCACGTGGTTTGCAATTACCAGTTTTTTGTTTTGAAACAAATTTGGATTCAGTTATCAACCCGTGCTCAAAACGCCAACGACTTCCTTCAAGTGACGATCTTATACCGATGTGCTTTGATGTGTGTCAGCTGACCAGTGGTTTATCCTCAAGGCAGTGATTCTTGACGTTTCCAATTTCCGGCGACTTCCATTCGTAAAGATGCTGGTTTGGGAACCCCTCATCTGCAGTCATGTCATTAGTTAAAATGGTGGTCGTTGTTGTTTGTACATCTAAGGATTAAAAAAACGTTTCCTCTGGGGACCCCGTTGAGAGCCACTGCCTTGGGCGTTCACTGAACGCTTTAAGCTTTGCTTTGAGCACATTTTCAAACACTCGAATAAAGAATCAACATTTGTCCTTGGCTTTTACCTGGTGAGGTATATGTATTCATATTCCAAGAAAATTCTGTCTTGATTTGAATCCTTTTGTCATGTCTGGTTTCAACAAGATCGAACATCGCATGGCGGTTACCTTGCTTCGGTGAACAAAGAAGGGAGAAAAAAGAGGCAGCGCAGCAGCACGTAGTTCTCCAGTGGCAAGGCGTTTAACCGTCTCGGGTGGACGCCCAACCGCAGCGTAATAATCGGACTTGCTCATAGGTTACCAGTGGTGTACGGATATGAAAATTTTGCAATCTTTATCGAATCCGACTTTTTGTAGTAAACTCTACATTCGAAAATGTTAAATTATGTACTCTGATATTCGAAACCGGTAGCTCAGTTGTACATTGGCCAGCATATTTGGTTGTCTATTTTGCCTCAAGAGGCAACGACTGTGCTGTGGCTATTTTGCCTTGAAATGGTGATATGACTAGTCCGATAGGCAAAGATACAAAGGATTAGGGTTACAGTTAAGCCTATACAGTTCACACAATGCAAACAAGAAGCGCTGAAACCATGACAACACTCGTCCATCGGACTAAGCCGTTTCTGACGTGATCAACTAAGCAGATTATGCATTCTTAACTTGTCATGTGATCATTTCAACTAATCGTGTTCAGCTGAAGGCAAAACAGCTCCAGTATTTTTTCCTCACGAGGCAGGGTAGACTCTGCCAACATAGTTTGTCTTGAATGCCACAGTTACAACGGCTTACCGCAATAAGTTGATAGAGCTTGACAAGAACAGCACAATTTTCTATATCGTAGCGGGTGTTACAGTTGTAGGCTACACAATTATCATTTGCTCTAATGGAGATGTATAAATCAAATGATACAACTAGCGTCAATTGGGTACTTGCTTGACTCCAAGCAATGTCAACAGCTACTGTATGTTAATTTGGCAGTGACAAGGCGAGGACCACAATGCTATGTTAAATGAAATCATTTCTAAGAGTGCAGTGAATGTCTTAAACTCCTTCCAAACTGAACTTCTAGCAGTTAGAACAAACAATCTTGCCACTTTTTATTTAATCCGATACTTCACAAGTTTTCATTCACAGTTTACGTGTATTTTAACCTACAGTCAGGGGCGGAGCCAGACATTTTCATTTGGGGGGGCCACTAGAGGGGCCAGTTTTGCAACAAGGGGAGCTGTCAATGGTCTGTGTAGGACCTTCAGAAATAGACCTACACCAGTGGCATGACGTCACGCGGAAAATTTTGGGGGGGGCAGGCAAAATTTAAGGGGGCAGTGGCCCCCCCTAGCTCCGCCCCTGCCTACAGTACAACAACATGGTCAAGATATTAATACGTTTTCCTCATGCTTACTACTGTAGTTTTGAGGTTAGGCCATCTTGAGTTAGACTAGTGAACTACAATACGCCGTTGAGCCAGAAGCTGGTGTACTTCGTTCAACGTTGAAATAAGTGTTTTGGTAATCCCAACTATTGAATATATTTAAAAAATGAAACATGCTTCATCTTTTTGTGGTCGGGAAGGTCTGGTGACGTTACAATGATATTACAAGCAGCAATAGAGATCACATGTCATGATCACTCTACTACTGCTTGGGTCGGCCATTGTTATATACTTTTTGAGGTATCTTGTCTTTGTATTTGTGGTTCGTTTTCTCTTTATCAGGTGATTCCCTTGCATACGGCATAGCATCATTTTCTGGGAATTTTCACATGTGATGGTACGTGTACCATTACAATCTGAAAAACGACGGGATGCGTCATAATGAAATCGAATGATGCTGATCACACTGTGGCAGTTCCCTTCTAAAGAGGAAGAACAGCACACGTTTAGGACAACTTCGTGAGAGCACTGGTGACTTTAACCGAAGTGTCCAAGGCACGCCCAAGTTAACAATCAAGAAACTTAGACCTGCCTGTTTCGCTCGACCCGCTCAGTTTATCACAATAGGATTGTATTCACTCATGGTTTTATTCTGGTAACTTTAAGCACTGCGATATGCATCACAACAGGGGTTTATGGTATGCATCAGCATACACAGGCATTATTACAGGTGGCCGGGGTTAATGCGAATTCTATTCTTTCACAGAGGGAGAGAGTAACCCATCCTATTGGGCAGTCGCAACACGACCTACCTGAAAATTGGTTATAACCTCAGTATCTCCGTGAGTCTAACCGTTCTGGGGTGTTTGTTAGCTACAAGCGTGTCCTAGTTCACGAATTTGCCAGACCCCACTCGTTCGCCAACTGTTTAGAATTAGACGTTAAGCCTGGAATGCCTACTTACTCAACTGATTGAACCTAGGAAAGACACAGGTATATATATATAAATTTTGTCTCGCATTTTCATTGGTTGATTCTACCTCATGACTCTAGCGGTCATGCGTTAATCGCGTGATTACTTCGTCATCGTACATCAGTGTACGTCATTTTTCTTTGAATAAAATTTTTCCGGAATCGCCGATAGTTTTGTTTATGGTTTAAACCCTAATCCGGAGTATTTTCCGTTGTTGCTCGTTTTTATCCGTTTGAATCGGAAATCCTACTTACAAAACGGAGTCACTTATTAATGTAAATGATTTCTAATGTCTTGTGGGTTACTCTCTTCCTAGGCGTGACTTGCAATACATGTGGAGTATACTTATACGATAGTTCGAATAAATACACAATACAATGTTCTTGTAAACCAAGTGTCTTTAAATGCTACTTTGTTCCAACTTCACTCTTGAATTCAATCCATTCGGTGATGCGACTTTTAACATTGATATTCGAATGCTTCTTCTTTGTCTGTGCTGTTCAATGACATTAACGCTAAACTTCCAAGTTGTTTTCTGAACTTGCTTTTGAAGTCTTTCTTTGTTTGTATTTCAGAGTCACAATGCATTTCATGTTGAGGAGCCAAGACGAACTCAACAACACAATTCCTACCAACATGTTACTTGAGATGACTCCTTCGTCTGTAAGTTAGGATCCTGGGCGGCAGAGAACATTGCATTTTACCGAGAGAAATTAGAAAAGTACATTTTTATTAATACAATTTCAAAATATCGTAATTTTTCCTCAAACAACTGGTATTCCTTAACAATTTTTTTGCATGGCCACGATTTATCTCATTTGAAATAGGCTAATCTGGATCCGGTTGATAGGCAAACGATATTCAATCCGAATGCAAAAAATTCGAATATCCGGCCGGATTGGACTACTTGTTTGCTTAATTTTAACTCTAGCACTAACATGGAGCATCCGAAAAGAAAATCTATGGCTGTAATGAAATCTAAAGACAAGAAACAGATTTAGATAAAAAAATACCAGTATCAAAAACAAAAGAATTATAATGGGATACAAAAAATTGAAAATATAAATTACGTAAGCAACAATTACAAACTCTAGCTTTGCAGCCGGCTGTATGAGGAATCTCCTGCCTGGTTTTGCTCCCATCTCCTGGCAATGATTCAGCTTGTTCGTATCATTCAGCAATATTTGTAAAGCCACAACAGTGACGTTCGCTTGGTATAAATTACGTAATGTCAAACACTGCACTCAACATTGAACTGAGAACTCGCCGAGTCCTTTTATTTATTCAAGTAGTGCTTTGAACACGAGACTGAGTTTTATTAAAGCAGTGAACTGAACACTGAGTACAGACTGAATTTCATTACTTGTGAAAATATGATCCGGTCTCTGAATCCGAGACTGAGTTTTGTTATTTATCAAAAAGGTGTTCTGAATTTTTTACTGAATCTTAATATTATACGAATGTCCCATGTACGCCAGATTTTTGCATCTCTGGTCAGACTGCTTCAGATAGCGGCTTGGGCAAACTCTTGGCAATCAATTTTACTTTCAGTCGTTGGTCATGACTCATGAGCATGAATCTCATTATCACTGCATTTAGTAATTATTGAAAGGCTTGGTTATCTTTTCAATACCGCATGTGAGGCTCCTGAAAAGCTTTGACCCTTTACGAAGGACGAACAATTTTAACAAATTTTGAGCCTCCCGAATTGACGTACTAAGTAAAGAAAGACTTTGTCTACCTAGCACAGGGTTTCTCAACCAGGGCCACGAGCAGAGCCGTTAACTAAATAGCTCTGCCGTGATATTGCAAAAAAATATTGATGAGCAGGGAGCCACAAGTGTTGTCAGTCTTTGGAATGGGGACACAAACCATTAAAGTTTGAGAACCACTGATCTAGCAACTGTTGCAATTAATACTAACACGTGTTAAGAACATACGAATCGCTAAGTGCACTAGAATTCGCCTGTCACGACGCTTTTTCGTGGCTCCCGGCAGGATTCCTATCTTTTACGTGCATTCGAGTTCGACTATAACGTTACTTCGCCTCTAACGACGCTTTGTCGATCCACGCAGAATATTTGTTCGTTTATGACGATGTTTTAAATTTTCTTTGCAGTTTGAAGTGTAAGCTCGGCTTTGTGGAGTCACCACATAAATCTATGACCGAATAGGAACACATTTATCTTTAAGTGGCCAACCGTTGAGCCGTGACAGGTGTGACGTGAGAATTGCATCAAGGGTTGCACCATCAGCAGCAGTGGAAGCAAATCGTTACATGAGTTTTACTCTACAGTATTGGGAATTGTTGCGACTGTAGTCATTTTGATCGATAGTCTTGGTGGAGCAGTGCGTAAATTGTTGAACAAAATAAGCAGTATCCCAATTATGGATATTGTAAGACATCGATGTCGTCCAATATTGAAAAATGGTACGAAAGTGGCAAAACTTGCAAGAGATTTTGAAGAAAGACGTTGACTACAACTTTGAAAAATAAAGACAAACTAATTTCTCACTTTCTTTTCAGAGTGTACGCGAAAACACGATATAGTAAGCAGCAATCCTGAACAAAGAACACTTTTAACTGTTGCATTGAACGAAAAAGCCATTTTTTGAAACGATTTATTGTAGTTCGGCTATAATGACAGTTCGCTTATGATAGGGATCGGCAACCTTTTTTAACAAGAGCTTTTCTGCTTCATCTTCCAGCATATAGGATCGGTGAGGAGCCACAAAACGTTGACACCATTTCATTTTTCATGCGACTTCATAGGGGCATAGGCTGATTTGTAATCAAATGCAAATTTAAATAATCCAGATAGCCACTTTACAAGAGCTAAAGAGCCGCAGGTTGCCGACCCCTGGCCTATAACGATGCTTTTTCTCCGGTCCCATAAACTGACGTTATAGGGCACTTCTACTGTGTTGGAAGTTCCAAAGTTGAAGTCGGAACGAATACTAAGGAAAGAAAAGACTGATTTTTTCTTTCAACACGAAAGATCCAAAGTTAAAAACAACCGTGCCGGATCATTTCAATAATATCGCCCTTATTCTTCGTTCATAGTACAGTGCAATTTGCCTAATTCGTCACCTCAAGGTGATTAGAAAAAAGTGACGATTTATGCAAGCAGGTGAAAAGTCTATCATAGAAGCTCGTATACTTTATCATAGTAACTCGTACACATAGTGATCTTATTTGTAGTAAACACAAGTTTATGACGTTATGGTTGAATACAAGTAATGCCTCTACTCTCTCAGGACTCCTCCATTTAACCTAGCACCTTTCAAATCTTTAACAAACTGCAAAGACTTACCGCGTTCTCTCAATGGGGAGTCGGGTCGGGTCGCGCTTCGCACCTCGTGCATAAATTCGATAAACAACTTGCGAGGCGCAACAATTCTCAGATAAAGAACCTTTAATTTGTTTGAATTCCCACACGTATTAGTTGCTTAGACATCAAAATCGAAACTGCAAATGACGCATTAACCCAGTGGTCTTCAACGTGGGCGAAATCGCCCCAGGGGCGATTTTGTGATTTACGAGATTTGGGGAGCGATTTCTCCAGGTTGAAACATACAAAAATTTTGAATTGATTCAAAAAAACAACATTTGTTACTTTGGAATCAAAACATTTGAAGCACTTTCGACTCCATATGGTTCGTAACAAAGGTTATAAACAGAGATGTGGAAGCGGCTATTTCGTCAACCGCTTCCGCTTCCAACAGAACCTGGACTCTAACAGAGCCTGGGCTCTATCTCATCTATGAACTTGCT
>JGI24158J21664_10007423_pt1 | contig 14568 bp, 8 predicted proteins | sample Ectturendosymbi3_FD_21664 | JGI IMG/M metagenome (IMG submission 21664) | reverse complement strand
TTCAATAAATGTAATCATCATTGTGGTATCATTTAAAATCCTGGATTTGTGCCCAATCGCTTTGTTTCAACAATTGTGAAACACCCTGTACATGCCTTGCAGTAGCCTAGCTTTTGTCTGGATTACCGAAACAGAACACCACGTTTTTCTTCAGACAGGATACCATATTTTCCTCCAACACGCTTCAGCGCTATATATGCATGCAGATTTAGATATATATGTGCAGAGACAGCGAAATGCGTGCAGAGATAGCTAAATGTGCTCAGAGATACCTATCTCTGCGCAGAGATAGGTAAAAAGCGTGCAGAGAGAGCTATCTCTGTACAGAGATAGCTAAACGCGCACAGAGATAGCTAAATGCACGCAGAGATAGCCAAGTATGCTTAGCGATTGTTATCTCTGCGCAGAGAAATATAATATGTTTACAAAAGGCGCCCCAACGCGGCCATGTATAACGTGCCTTCTCAAAGTGTTCATTATCGCTACCAAGTATATCGAAAACAAGGAAGAAACAAATGTAGCGGTGAGAGTGGGACTGAACATTGCGAAAGATGTGAAAATTGCCAACTGTAAGAATATGTTAATCTGGCCTAAGCTAAAATTGTGGTCCCAGTAAATCAACCGTTTGTTTTTTGCCAACTTGCTTCACCTGGTATAATCGATGGATGAAGTTGTTGAACATGTTGAACGTTCTACCGACGGCGGTCGAAGTATATGCCTGGTATTACTTGCATTTTCTGCACGTTGAAGCTATTTGAATTAGATGATAGGACTGACGAAGCGTAGTGACACGTGAAATCGAATTCCTGTTAAAAAGTTGCAGTTGATTCCTTGCTTGTTTCATGTGCGGAGTGAAGTTATTTGAATACAGATATGTGCAAGTTTGAATCATCGCAAAAAATGAAAGCAGAAACCAGTCGGCTCTTTTGTCGAAAGCCTACAGAAAACCTAAAGCTTTCATTTGCCTCTGTAGAAGGTTCGTGAATGTCACCAAGCACCTTCCTTACCCTCTCGGAATAACATAATCATCATGCGATGATTGCTTGACAAAATTATTAGTGAGCAATATGAAACTTTTTCAGCTTAAATGTCAACCAGCCGCAAGCACTTGAGCGCTTTACCAACAGTTCAAAATATTGCATGGATTCTTTACGTGGAGCTGGCGTGTCCATAAAGCGAGTTATTCCCTGCAATAGTTTTGCTTAAACGATTTGATCTTATGCAGCTTGGCTTATATTCAACAGCAATTGCAAATGCTTGAGACTTGTTACAAGCTTTCTCACAGTTATCCGAATGGTCCCTGCTTTCAGGACCTTGTCTTTGTTCGGGCTTGTGTATGCAGGCTGTATTGTATTAAGTAACGTCTTCACTCCCACCCGCAAGGCGCTTGAATTTAAACATGCATCGCAGTAACATGGAATGCACAAATACATCAAGGAAGACAAGGATACATACACGGCGGTAGTAGAGAGTATACGCTTGATGGTGCAAATACATTTACTTTGATGAAGCACAAGCTTTTGAAACATACGCATGAATCACGTCATCATGCTTATTATAATGTAGTACTGCGATAACTTCCAAGTACATCGATTTACAAAATGCCTGAGGGAGGGGAGACTGCGAAGGGCCAAGGGTCATCTAGGCTGTAGACCTCCCAAGGGTGAAACTGCTTATTTTGTAAAGTGAACAGTGCATAATAGTTAGTAAAAGTCTTTTGCTCTTCGTATAAAATGTAATATGGGTAATGCAGTTATACGGTAAATTGAAGTAAAATGTATTGCAGGCAATGCCAAGCCATCAGAAGAAAATGGTCTAGAGTTATCACATTAAACATTTACTTTTTTCACACATTCAAAAATATTCGTGTAAGCTAGAGAGGAAATGCGTCAAAGGTTGTAGATCGCTGCATCACCGCAATAGTGTAACGAGATTTAAGCACGTTGAGAACCAGTCGCGCAATCATGCTTTGCGGAAGCGAACTTGCTGTCAATGCGTGCTGAGAACGGAAATTCGTTATTTTGTGTCGACAGGCTACAGCATCCCACTACTTCATGCACTGGTTTGATGCGATTAAATTTTGTGAACAACCAAACGATGTAATATTTAACAGAGATATTTCATTATTTGACAGCTTCCAATGTAACAACGTTACGTAATTAAATCAAACCACTTGGTTTATGTACACCAATCAATAAGAACACAAAGTATATTTCTGTTATCCGAGTTATACATATTTCTTATTTCTTATACTCCTCCGAAAAAAGTGCCAAACACGTTTTACTTCTTATTTTCTTGACCAGAATTCTATTGTACTATGTTTTATCATTTTAGCACCTGAGTTCGAACAAAGCAAATTGTAGATCGCTGTCAGAGCGGTTGCTACTTCTTAAGCATTCACCATCGGGAAGCAATTGAACATTGCAATGTTTACAGTCCATTCATCTAGGTTTAGGTGGGAAGCTCAATTTGCACTGCTGCGCCAGCAGGAGCACCAGCGTCCGATACCGGTGCGAAGGCGGTCAAGCAGGATCCAGGCTGTTCTTGGCATTCAGTTGACGATCCAACTTAACGCCAAGCTAAGGTGGTTTGAGGTTGTAGTACCGAGTGTAGCCTCGGTGGTTGACTGCCATATGGCGCTTTGTTTCTCTATTATTTAAATGGAAAGCGGTTGATGTTGTTTCAGTCATGCTAACTTTCAGTTTCCATGCTGAAAGTTGGAGATTAAGCACATATCCGCGGAATATAATTTCTCCAGCTCTTCGCAAGACTTGTTGGAGTAGAATAGAGTCGAGTCGCCGGCATATACATACTGAAATCACCTGGTTTAGGGAATATTGCCTAAATAGATGTTAAAAAAAGACGCCAGCGATGAGCCTATTGGTAGGCATTACAAGTGTCCAAATTGCAGAGGTAACCACTCAGCAAACGATCGTTCTTATCCCAGATACAAATGTGAGGAGAAAGTCCTCAAAACAAAGTCCACAAACAATATCACGTACGCAGAGGCAGTGAAACAGTACCGTGGTAGCATATCAAGCACCGCTTCTCCGCAGGTCTCTTCCCGCTCTGAGTTTCCTTCTTCAATCCCAGAAGCTAATTCCAGCCAAATCCATCGCCACAGAACAAGCCCTCACAAGGATACTTACTCAGTGCCACATAGCAACGAGGAATTGGTGGTCACCGAGGAAATAACCGGTTTAAACATGTTTAATAACTCTGTTCATTTCCTGGCTTTCCTTGCTGAAGTGATTCAGCAAACTCTTTTGGCGACGCAACGCAAAGAAAACATAGTTGTCTTCGGGATTATAGCTAAAGTGGCCGATGGCAATATTGGTCTTGCATTGAACGCAGAACAACTACAACTATTCTTTACGTAATGGCTTTAACAATCATGCAATGGAATTCTCGATCAGTTTTTACGATGTTTCTTGATGCCGCGACAAAAATTAACCTCACCTTTGATGACGCGAACTCTGTCGTTGCCGTTACTGAAGTCGACATTCTTGGGTATCGTATATCTCAGGGGTCCATAAGACATGATCCTGAGCGTCTTCGTCCGTATGTAGAACTCCCAATACCTAAGTGGTCGAAAAACCTGAAACGTTGTCTTGGGATGTTTGCGTATTACGCCAGGTGGATACGTAATTTCTCGGGAAAAATAAAACCTCTGACCGACAGAAAATTAAATTTTCCCCTACAGAGTGATACCGTGGCGGCGTTTGAAAATTTGCGTGAAAAGCTCCTAAGCGCGCGCGCGCCTGAAATGTATTGTTGATGAAAACGAACCGTTCACTGTTGAATGCGATGCCTCGGACTTAGCAATCGCCACCGTCCTCAGTCAAGGCGAACGACCTGTTGCTTTGATGTCACGCACCCTGTCGAAAAGTGAATGTAACTAGTAACTACCCCACAGTCGAAAAGGAAGCTTCTTTGTTATCGCAGCTGTGCGGAAGTGAGTTCACTATTTATACAGTCGCCCGTTCACACTAATAACGGACCAGCGTCCATTAGCGTTCATGTTTGACCAACGCAATCGGGGTTAAATTAAGAATGCAAAGATTTACTTTGCTCGAAACAAACTTACAGCATATGATTGAGATGCATTGTTCAGAATATGTTATAACTATGTTTGAAGAAAAATAAGGGTGAAAGTCTTCATTCGTTTTCTGCTATAATTCTATGATGGTGAAAACAGCATCTGCCGTAGCACAAGAACCAAAAAATGATATTGTGAAAACTAGTCTTCTGAGAAGCCGTAATAAAATAGCAGGCTAGTAAAGCTGTATAATAATGCAGGTTAAGTGCCCAGCTGAAGAAACAGCATTTTTTAGAAAAAATAAAATATCTGCTGTGTCTAATGCATTTCCAATTCAAGACACAAACCGCAAATGAACTTGCAAATATGCTGCATTGCAATCAGTTGAAATGCTTTCTTTATTTACGATGTATGTTTCCGATTTGATTTATTGTAATGCTAGGCAGCAGCACATGTAGGAAATTCCTGCTTTTGGAATTTCCCAAATAGAGCACGAAGTCATTGATATCTGTTAGTTAGGCTTTTACTGTTAGGAAAGTTATACAGTATTACAACCTTAATCAGATTTTTCTTCACTTTGTTCAGCGCAATACTCTTCATAAAAGTTGAAATAGTCGACACAAGAATTTATTAGCACCAGGATTTCGATTCACCACACAAGAAAGAACTTGCCTGTCTATCACGTAACGTCGAGAAAACATTAACGACAGTAATCTTTAGCACAACAACGATCAAAATGATCAGTATCCACCAGCGGTTTTCAACCTTTTTGTACCGATACCCATTTCAACAACCCACTTTAACCCATGACAACCATCTAAAACTTGAATAAAGGAAATGTAATACAGCTGTGTACATAAAATATCTACTCGCGACCCCTCCAAAAATGGTTCACAACCACTCTGGGGGACGTGACTCCAGGTTGAAAACCACTGGTATGCACATGAAGATTAGGTGGTTGCTGTTGTAGTTTACGAGCCTCTTAGAGACTACGAGATGTATAATTGTTTTGGCACTGAACGGTTCCCTTCAGAAATTTGTAACATACAGATTGACCCTGGTTGCGGCTAAACTTGATTTGATTTTGTTTCCAAAATTTACAGAAGATCCACGATACTAGAAAAGCAGTGCTGTGGAAATTTTACATGCAGTTAATATGCACATCGTGGTCTTTACATCACCAACGTTAGCCTACATCATTGCAAACATTCAGGGGATATCTGTAAATTGTGATTGTTCCATAAACAAAATTGAGGAAATGAAATGAACCGCCGATATGGAAAAGTAAGCAGAAAACGTTCAAACTAGTGTTATTTCAGTACAAGTCCGCGCATTAAGTTATTGAAACGACAACGACTTTCCTTTTTCCAATCGATTGTTTTATTCAACCGCACCAACATTTATGTTTTAACCCAATTTTCAAATAAGCAGAAGCACTTCCAACTTTATACAGTACTTCCTGTATTACTTAGTGTCCTGCGTTTTCAGACATGAAGTTAGCCTAACTCACGAAAGTCAAATGTTGTATGCAGCCAGCATTGCTGCATTTGGACAAAACAAGATGGCAAGAAAAACATCCACCACCATGTTTGCGCTATGTCAAAAAGTGTGGTTTCATTAGTATTTTGAAAACAACGTTCATCCATCTAAAATTTCCACTAACTTTCATTTGTCCGAAGCTGGTGTTTGTAATAGACTTTGATGCATTAACTAATTGCCCAGTTTTGAATGTTCACAAAGGCTGGAATCTTAAACACAGAAATTCAACATCAGGATCTTGGAAGAAACCTCAGCATAAAATTCACGAGATGGAAGCTGCACGTATGTTTGTGAGCATTTGTGACATTCTAGATTGAAGGAAATTTTCAAATATCAAATAAAATAAATTTATTTCAAAGAATCAAGGCAACTTCCATGAAAATTTTGACCATGCGCCGTAGGGGCATTCGAAGTGTTTTTTTTTGTGAATTATAGAATATCAAAAAACTGTATAGCCTACTTCTCTTGTTTAATATTTTAAAAGTAAATGCCCGTTACTTGTCAAAAAACCTCCCGTAAATAAACTTTACCACCGAAAATAGATGAGAAGTGCTGCACTGGTTCTGCCTGTATTAAAAAAACGCCACAAACCTGGCTCAATATAAAAATACATATAGGCAGAGCACTATATAAAGGCATTTCAGTTTTCCGATTGCCAGTAGAGTGATGTTGCAGAGCGACACTGTCGGCAAGAAAGTGGAGTAATGCCATTAAGTGCGCAATGTTTGACAATGTCCATTTTCTCTACAGAGTTGTAGCAAAAGTTGCAAACACTCTTAGTAGCAGGGTTGGCTGGTATTTAGCTGCGTTGTTGGTTTCGCAAAGGATTGATGCTTGTTATACGAAACATTTCTGGCTACGCAAACATATTTTCCAGGAGCGTTCGTGTTTCAAGAAAAATATTAATTTCTGTAATTCGCATCCAAAGCTGCTAATTTCCACAGTGACTTTTGGCTAATTTAATATTTTTATATTGCTTCCATTCAATGATACTTTGTGTCTTGACTACCAACATTGTTGTTTTTCTATTGTAAATAATGGCAATGGTATCTGTCGAATAGCTGTATTTCATATCGGACAAAATGTAGTGCTTTCTAAATTTATGATAACTTAAAGTGCAACATTGGGAGAATTGGTGGATTGGCAACAAAAAATTTCGAAAAGTGTGCCTTGAATTATCGTTGAAAAGTAAATTGCTTGAATGAAATGGAAGTTGGCGTGATTTTAACTTTGCTCTATTGATGGCTTTCTAAACCATGCATTCCCTGCTCAAATTTTAAGTGCCTCTGCCAAATGTGTCCATGCGATATCTTCATTTGAAAACGAAGTGTGAATTAACGCCTAGATTACAGGTCACAGTGAGTTATTGCGTTGCTAAATGAAAAATAAAGACTTGTAATATTTGCCCTGTTTCTTTTTTTTTCACCTTTACAGATATTTCGACGTGACGAATATGAATGTATTCCACCAAACCAAACAAAATTATTCTTGTCGCAGCAATAATAATTGAAATATGGCTTATGATATCTTTAAAATTCTATGAAATATGCTTCGAATTCATATGCACTCTAATGTTACCTCATTTAAATAACATCTGCAGCTATTTCCCAAGCGCTGTATGTAAACTTGCTTTATTGCATTTTGAGGCAATATGATTGGCACAATAAGCCACAAAATGAAATAGCTCTTATATTGTAGCGCAGGATGTGAACAACAACAAATTACTCCAATGGTTTCTTTTTTTTGTGTTGCAAAATAGCCAAAGCCAGTGTGGCCCAACTACGGTCCAAAGCCAAAGGGCTGCAGACTTTTAACAGTCAGTCAACTTCCTCAGTATTTATGCAACGTTATGTGCATGGTAGAATCGATAATTTTATTTAAAACAAGTATGAACATTTTTGATGAACATGTGCCAACTTAACGGCCTGTGACTAGATTGTATGGAGATTCTGGAAATTAGTCAGAAAAAATAAATTTCAGAAATTGGAAGATTTCACACTGAAAATTCACTTGATGTTTGTAAGCACATCATGTGTGAGAGTACATATTCCACGATAAAACAAGACAAATCTAAAAACCGCAATCGCATGACAGACGAAAAATTGGATGACAGTCTCTGGCATGCTGCGAATAACACTGGTATTGATAAAGGAACAATAGCGTCAGTGAAGCCTCAAGCGCAGGCATCCCAATGATAGAGATTTGTTATAAATTGCTACTGTGTAGTAATTTTAATGACGCACGCAATTATCTTCTCTTTTTTAGCTCTTGTGTATCTGTTGTTTCATACATCAATTTGTTCGACGTAGACCACAAGTTGTCACGTTTTTATAAAATGGCCCGTAGGCCAAAAGTAATTGGACCGCGCTGGTCTAAGCTTTTAATTTGTCTGCTAACGATGTATAAAATGCCGTGTTGTGTATGTGAATATAAATGTTAAGATGTTTCTAGAAACAATGATACGAGTAAAATAGAACAGATTCTTGCAAACATCACGATTCTAACAAATATCATGCAACTTTTCAGGTTCTTCATCATCAGTTTATTCTGTGACCGATCATTCACTGGCCACTTTGGGCTTATTAAGACGGTAAAAGATTTTTACGCAACACAACTTATTGTTACGTGCATAGCATACTGAACAAACAAAAGTTGTTTTTCAATCTCTTCCACCAAAAATATTTCTCGATATAGTGCCTGCTTTCCAACAATTTTTCTAGACTGCTCAAGTGATCTGGAAATTTTAAAAGTGAAACATCTTTCAAATAAATCGTTGTTGAAGACGCACTGATACCCAGATATCCAAAGTTTCGATTTGCGACTAAATTTTAAAATGTGATAATAAAGCAAATAGTGCTGAATCTACAAATCTACTGTTTTGGGTTTCATCATGAAAAGTCAAATATTCTTCGTGGGTCAATCTTTTTTTTTTGGAGTGGCTGCTGCCATGAAAGCTGTCAAATTCATTGGTAGGACTTAACGCCATAAACTAGTGGTTCTTAAACTTTTCTCTATCACGCCTCCCTGAAGTAATTTCTCTTTGGCTCGCGCCCCCTTACTTTAGATAAGTTGCAAAACAAATGTATCTCTGGGTGAATTTGTTTAATTTTAAGGTTTTGCAACAAACGTTAAGTCCAGGGTTTTGTTAAGGCATTTCAGGGACCCGATTTGGGTCCCTAGAATTGAAAATCGGTCCCTAGAATCAAAGAAAATCGGCTCCCTAGAATCAGAGAAATCGGGTCCCTACACGTCCATACCGGGTACCTAACATTTCCCTTAAAAAAACTGCTAAGCGCGTAGAGTACAAACACACACAGTCTGATCAATGCAGATTGGTAAAACAGACACAACAGAACAACTCATAGTGAGTTTGGAGGTAGAACAACAGGGTTACAGACACTTTCCTAACACTATTGTTCACTAGCCCATAACACTTGGCACAACACTACATCCAGAGTAGGACACTGAGTCTAACCCTGGTCAAGGCCAGGTAAAGTACGGAAGTATTGTGGCATGCACACACCCTCAAACCAAAAAACACTGCAACATCCGAGCATTCAGTCACATAGTAAAATGTGCTTGTAGCGTTCAAAGGATAAGGACGAATATAAACAATCTGACTGCATCGAAACACGCAACCATACGTTGTTAGACTTTCTGCATCGTTCAAGAAAGTGGTATATATTTTTTCACAAGAAGGCCTCAAGATAGTAATGTTGCATTGAACCTGATGACCCCTAACACTCGCTCGCCACGGAAGGTCGTATAGAGCCTTGCACCCAGAATTATAGGTCACTGATTGTTTGACAATTTCGACCAATGTTTGTTGCAACATCATTTTGCAGCATTAGATGAAAAACGCCTTTTTTTCAGCTACATTGTACAAGATTTGCCGGTAGTCACAAATATGTATCTTCCCACTCTAGCCCGCATACTTAATGTATTGCGGTTGCTTGTTCTTGACTTGTGCGAACCTTTGCAAATTCTTTGTTTTTTATTCACTTTGCATAACTTTGCAACCGCACACTATTTCGCAGAGCGAATACAGATTACTCTGACTAATTGTATATCGGTTAAACCAGTGGTTCCCAAACACTTTCGGGCCGTTACCCTGATCAAGGTAGCGATTATGTCTTATTACCCTTAATATTTCGCAGTGATCGCTGCTAGTACAGAACAACATTTTGGATCCGCAATACGCCCAAAAAATCGCACATCACACCCGGGGGTAATTATTTACCCCATTTTGGCAGCCACTGGGTTAAACCCTACAACCGCGTTTTCGCATGAGATCCCAGAATCTCAAACCATTCAAACGTGAAAAAAATAGCCCAGGTAATCGTAAACACGAAATATTTCAATAGAAATGTTATTTTAATTTTTAGATTTAAGCATTTGTTCCGCGCCCCTGGAACGTGGGTAAAAGACAAGGTTCCGAGATGAAGCAGCTGAGTGTCGCCATTGGGATGTCCAGAGAGCAAAGTTACTCTTTCTTTGGCCGAAAAGTCGACGTCGTATGGTGGTCTGTAGCTGCCAAGCCACATTTAAGAACTTATTCTCACTTTCAGCAATAGTGTGGCTCAAGTGCAATTGAATCTTCATAAGTATACGTTGTCGCATCACAGAAGAACACTGCTGGACTCCTGTAGAAAAATAGTTCCATGCGGGTATGCGGGCACATTGTAGAAAGCTCGTCGAATTACAGGAAGCCAAAGCGGCAACACACGCTGCGTGGAGCTCTGTCAAATGCGACCAGGGCACAGATTTTATTGTTAAAGGGACTTGGCATGCCGACTAGTTGCGCCCCTGAATGTTTGCATGCAGACTCGAATTCGGCCTGCAAAATTTCAAGATACTTAACCCGACTTCCATCTCTGCCGGAACTAAACCAAATAACATGTAGCGGCGTAAAATTAGCACAGATAATAACCTTTGGAAGAGCACATTCCTGTTCAAAATTTTTTCTATGTTGTAGAGCATGTACGGGCTTGTGCCCCCCTAGAAACTTCTTGACGCCCCCCCGGTTAAGAACCACTGCCATAAACTCATTTGAAAAATTCAATTGTTCAATCAGTTTAATATTTTACGTCTGCAGCAAAATAAACATTTTTTAATTTGACTCGGCAAAATGCATTTTGATTTTATTTCATCCCACAGCAAATCAAAGCAGCCCAAAGCTTTAAAATGTGAATAACACAAACCAAAACCAATTGTAAGCGGACACATTTCGAGGCATAGAGCAAATTGAATAATTTTCGATGAAGAGACAAAACCGGCTTATTATCAAACAAAGAATTACGGAAGAGAAAGCTAAAGAAAATGAAATTAAATAAACTGAATCGCATTTATTGTGAACCACAAACATATGTAGAAATATCCCAGTAAGCTCAAACTTTCACGGAAGAGAACATGGTCAGCTTTTGGGCGAATAAAAACAACTCGATGTGCTCTGTTACACCAAATGTTTGAAGGAGAACAAAGAAAAAACGTCTTCGTCAAACAAGTTATTGTCAATATCGGAAATCAGGCAATGAAACGATGCCTGAATTAGCAGTGAAAATTCCAACACGCGAACACACAAATATAAGTACTCTTAAAAGTAAGTGGGCTGTGACCAACACTAATAATGCATAGACAAGCGTTTGCACGAGGACGCAATGACGTATATGCCATGCCCTCCGTAGAGATGCCGCAAATTAAATTTGTACTGGGATTGGCTGGAACAAAAGTTTGGAGATAATCCGGGAGAGTGTTCGAAAGCTTGGAAGCTTTGTCAGAAATTTTCTGTAGTAGTGAATGAAGTGTGTTTTGCAATCAATGGGGTTTGTACAAAAAAGTGGGGTTTGTACAAAAAAATGCAGGAGCCGAACCCCGAGGCGTTTGTACAAAAAAAGTGCAGGAGCCGAACCCCGAGGGGTTTGTACAAAGAAAGTGCAGGAGCCAACGCCTTCAGAAAGTAGGAGCAGGGTCCGAAAAAAATATTGCAAAACCCAAATGGAATGTGAAGGTGCCGAGTGGAGGTACAAAGACGACAGAGCTGCGTAATACCTTTTCCTGTTAAGCGATTTTGTGGCAGCTGATAATAAACTTTTCTGGAGAGTTTCGAATACTTTGCAAAGTTTACTGTCTGCACTACAATTACCGTATGACACGTCACCGTCATCTAGATGGAGCAGGATACGTACACGCGGTAAACGACTAGTTAGGCATATCACGAAAATGGGGATGCAAACAGTTTCAATACAATCATTCTAGACAACGTTCCGCGAGGAAGTGAAAAATATGTAGGCAGAAAGTAAACAAGTGAATAAAAGGAGTTGCAGATGCTTGTGAGATGTTACCTTTGTTGAGGTTAGATTGCGAAAGTGCAGAGAAGTGGGAGGCAAAGGTTCAATAAAATAGCACGTGTTTGCGTTTAGGGAGCACTTGATGCTATTTGCCACAGGCAGTTCAGCTGATGTTTCCAGCAGTTTTAGGTCCGTAGATACAGTAGAACATTTTGCAGAGCGGGTGGACGTTTCAAAGTATACAAACGAACGGTGTCATCAACAAAAAAGAAAAATAAGATTAGATCACTGACACCAAACATAATGAGCAAATGGCCAAGCGCTGAGCTTTGTTTTACACCACAGTGAAAATTTAGGAGGCTGGAACGAGCTTTAGCCTGCATAACACATTGGGCAACCTGTGAAGTAAGACTGAAGATGAGAGGCATAGGAGCCAACAGCACCCAGTTGATGCATTTTGGAAGGGAGAGCTGAGTGATTTACCTCAGAAAAGGTGTTGGAAATATGGAAAACGAATGTTGATGAACAGTCATGATCGTTTGCTAAGTAGAGTTTGTGGACAACGTCCAACAAATTAGAAATTGCTAATTGACACTTACAAAAACAAGAATAGCTGTTGAAATGCTGGTTATTGGTTTCGCGATAGTATATAGATCAATATGGAGAAAAATCGAAAAAAAAAATTGAAAAAGTAGCAATAATGAGATATGGTCTGTCATTTTGAAAACCATTAAGGGATCCTAATGTGTGTATAGGAATTAATCAAAATCCAACCATTCCTTTCTTTTTCAAATTAACATAATTTTTTTATGTGTGAAAAAATATGAAGACTTGGAAATTGTTTTGAAAGAATGTGAAGGCAACAGATGATGAGAACTCGATCAAGGAAATGCCATACATTGGGGCGTCTTGGTTTGTGAAGCATTCCAATTTAACTTTGCATGTTGTTGACAACTCCTTTCAATGATAAAAATTTAAACCGCATGATACAGTGAATAAATACTGAAATTCCACTCGATATTTCAATGAAAACAAGCATTCGTTTGTGGCTTCGTGAACAATCTAACAATTTTAAATTGAATCTAGCGATCATACGAGACTCATGCAATTATCTAAATTGGTATGAAGGTGCAATTATCCAAAGTATATTCAGCAAAATCATTTAAGACATCTCTTTCAAGTTACACATAAATTTAATAGAAAATCATGTTGAATGTACTTGGTCGCTCTGTTGACTAGCGGTTTGAAATGAGTTTGCCCGTGCAGCTTTCACTGCAGTTTCAACAAACCGGAGAGCAACTTTCAAGAAAATGTAAACAAATAACAATTTCATTATGCCGATTTCTCTAACAACTCACCTTGCCTTTTTAAAATTTTAATTTTGGCCGTGAGTCGATATAGTTGCAAAGTTTGAAACGCAACTTTTGCAATGTTTATGCTCCCTCTCATTGTAAATTCGTTTATTGCTTATACAATTTAAAAATTTAATGAAATGTACAAAAACTGTTCAGGTTCTAAACGTAATCTTATTGAGCAAAAACGTATTCAACAGCAATACGTTTCCTATACTGTTATGCATTACCTTTATTGCATCAGCTTATTTTAACTTTTTTTAGACCGAAATCTACACATTTAGCGTGTCCAAGCTTTGCTCTTTTCAAAGAACCCCAAACGAGAAAGTCATGAGCAACAGTCATTCATTCATTTCATTTATTTTCATACCCGTTCTCCCTCCGAGNAAGATCACATTGGCAGCAACCCTAGGAGGACGCGACCNATCTCAATGTTTTCAACAATTGAAGATAGTTCTGTTGGCTCCACACTAAAACGCGACCAAGTAAGATCATGATCTAATCATGCCAGGCCTTGGTCGACCTCTGGGCACTTTCCCATGGTTACAACCAGTAGAACGTACCTTGTCGATTTTTCCTGGGACATTGAAAACGTAGCGAAGAATGTAAGAGCTTAATTTAGAGAGTATTCGTTATGGGTCATAGAGGGGTTGACCAATGCATGACATACGGCTCTCATTCTGGCCCCCTACCTGACGTGCCCCACCTGCAAAGCAATATAGAATGAGTAAGGTAGCCATGGAATGTTAGTAATTGTGGAAAAGAGTTATTTTGGAAAGAATGTTGTCGCTCCGTGAAAACAAGTGAGATGCGTCCTCTTGTCGAAAAAGTCCGTAACCTTTTTTGCTCTTCGATTATTTTTTGTTGCAAAATACTAATTGTAAATGATGAATATTGCTTGCAAAGAAAGGTAGGGTTGCACAGATTGTTGCCCACTGCATCAATTCACGCTTGTGATGTGAGCCCTTAAAAAACAATAGTGCTATCCTGAGTAAAGAATTGTGGATTCTTAAGGTGATGTATAGTCTCGCAACATTAAGGGTTTTATAAATCTTTGCTGGCGTTTCCAAAGCAAAAATTATTGTTCTGTTTTTTCACATTTCACACAACTTTCACCAAGAAACTAGTCCTTCACACTCAATGAAAGAAATTAAGACATAATCATCCCACAGGAAGGGTGATTACTTGAGCTCAACGTAAAAATTGTTTTTTAAGTCTGTACGACTGCTTTCGTTGATTCGTTAATGTAATTAAATAACAAAAGCACAATTTTGCAGAGATGAGAAGCATTGCGATGCCCTGATCAAAGCAGAAGGTGAAGAGTTCAAGATCCACAAATCAGTGTTTGCAA
>JGI24158J21664_10007421_pt1 | contig 14569 bp, 4 predicted proteins | sample Ectturendosymbi3_FD_21664 | JGI IMG/M metagenome (IMG submission 21664) | reverse complement strand
GAAATTTTAGCCATATACCGAGAATCAAGGGTAATTCACAAATAAGCCGCAGGTCAATTGACCTTTTCACCGGTGAAGACCCTGCGCGATCAATCAATCACAAAATATTGGTTTTTACAGGCAAATGTAATTAAAGGCAATTTTATTGTTCAGAACCTAAGAAATCTTCGTCGTCGGAAGAAGGAAGTTCGTTTATATGTACGGTAGATTTTATGCGAGTTTATGTCGAATTTTGACAGACACATGATAGCGAGTTTATTTCGAATTTTGACAGAGACATGATAGCGCCCTACTTTCGCCCATGCCAAATGGCATTGCGGTTCGACTGTATGACTGAAATTTGGTGATAGCTAATGCGAAAACTTTGTTCCTCTGGGTATGTTGCGTGTATAAGCCGCAGGCAAAATACAGGCCATATTCCAGGTAAAAAAGTGCGGCTAATAAGCAAGTATATACGGTATATATATTTTCCGGCAAATATCCATAACAGGCCAGTAGTTTTCAACTAAAATTTTTCGAACGAGCTTAACAAAAGTAATTTGATCGTAAATCAATGTTTTTAAGCCGTTTTTGGGTGTCAAAATGACACCCTAAAATTTTGCAATGAGACCCTAAAATCTGAAAGCCAAGATATTGAATTGCCTTGTATTGAAGTAAAACGATTTGAGGAAAGCATGTTTTCTTGCACGTGGCTATTGCAACTGACGACTGCAATGTTATAGGCCGGCACAATTTTCTGGCGCAAAAGTTGGAAGCGAAAATTGTAAATTTGGTATCTGTGCATTGTCATGCGCACTGCCTCGCTTCGGCCTCTTACTATACTGCCGCAGGTTTGTGCAGTCTTTTTCTGGCCGTCAAGTAACTGTATTCCTGCTTAGAAGATTGTGTCCGCGTCGACGAAATTGAATCACAACCGTTCAGCGTTGGTGTTGGACTCCGACAATGGTGTGTGTGTTGTCACCACTCCTCTTCAAAGTCTATATCAGGTTCTCCACACTACGGCAGGCCGACAAATCACATCCGACCTGTGAAGACATTTCACTCGGCCGCAAAACACATTTTGCCAGTAATGAAAAAATAATAGGTGTATTTACAAAAAATGTGTTGATTTGGCAGAATTCAACATATGTCGAAAAAATCACATTACGCAAGATGTCTGACCCTCGAACTGTTGTGCAATAACTTATGTAGTCCTCTTCCAAAAAATTTGGAGAGCCCTTGTCTATATGAATTGGATAGACAGTCACAGACGCGTCGACGAGGGTACCACTGTTGGGAACTGAAGGATGAACTTTGTGCGGACGAATTTATACTACATGCGTAGATCTTCTCAACAGGGTCTTCAGCACGCATTTGATTGGTTTTCTGTTGCGTGCGACCAAGCAGGAACGAAAATCAGTACTGTTTTTACAATTGAAAGTGAACAACATGTGATGTTATTTTCATGGATTGGGTCACAAAATGACAGGGTGTTTTTGTTTGAAAGTGGCTATCGGTCAGCTGGCAGTGACAATTAGAATAAAACGCTGAGTTTGTCATATTATCAGCACTGTCATGGTAGCCCAATCATGTAGGCTAGATGTGTCTTACTGTGTGAATGGTTTTCGTGCTGACTCTTGCCATAATCGGGCACCATTTGTTTTGGTTGTAGTGGTTGCACTTTTCATAGTACTGGTTTTTATTTACTTTTTTCAAAAGTTTCCAAACTTTTGTGGTCAGATATGGAGTTTAGGTTTAATAAGTGTTAGGTTTAGGTTTACTAAGTTTCTACTATGCATGGTTCAGCCTACTGCACACTTGTCATGGATTAGTGTCATACTACAGGCGATGGATGAATAAGTTTTCAAAAATGAAGGTCCATTGGTGGACCGATAACCGCTGCCTGTTTGTTTCGTATTAACCAGTGTCGCATTCGGATACGGATAGATATCGGATACTAAATTTCAGAAACTTTCCGATAAGGGTTGGATATGGATATTCAAAAATTTATCGGATATAGATCAGGAGTTAAAAAATCAGTATCCGCTCACCTCTGGTGGTGGCGGCACTGACGGGACTGAATTTTGGGCTAAGTGGTGACGGGACTGAATTTTGGGCCCCTGTGACAGCGTGGGCCCCCCAACTGGGGGTATGGAGTGTGGCTGCTGGTACGGCTGTGAGGAAAGCAATGTCCAATCCAAACAGAATACAAAAAATTTGTAATATCCGTTCGGATTGGACTCCAAAATCTGGATCCTGTACACACCACTGATTCCGTCACTCCTGTATGTGATCACCTGTGCATAGCGTACTCCGCTTTTACCTTTTTATGCTGTGAATCAGGATTCAGGGTTGCCAGGTAGTCATAAGCAGAAAAGACCAGATCAACCTTAAACAAAGTCAAGTAGCACCAAAAAAAGCAAAATACAACATGAATTGAAATACACAACGACACCTTTGCAACCCCCAAACGCACTTTTAAATGGCGGTATGTACATATTTTATACATCAAATATAAACTTTCGAAACTTTTGCTCTTGCTGAAGAGTAAGCAGAAACTGCAAACCTAAAAGCATGAAACAGCAGTCAGCAAAACAAAAAAATATAAATTCTTGCGCTGAGTTAATTTCCAAATATAATTTATAATTTTGTGTCCAGAAACAGTGTCTACAAATCTGCCAGTTCCCAAAAATCTGCCAAAATCATCTTGAAATTTGCCAAATCGACATAAAAAAATCTAATATGCTAGAAAAGGCGAAAAAAACAAATTTCATTCGATCTTTTTTCAAAAGTAAAAAAACCAAAGGCGTTGAAAAAAGCCCGAAATTACCAAATTTGGCGTCAAAAAAGCCACACTGGCAGTGGCAACACTGCTGGGTATTTGTTTTTGCCGCGTACTATTGAGTCAATAGTATTGACTAGGCTACAGTATGCCACAACCAGCAGTTATACAGTACAACCAGTAACCACACAGATTTGCGAGATTCGACAAATTGTGCCATATTTTAATGTGCTGGCCATGATAAAACACACTTGGTCATTTTTAAGAGTTGTATGTCAAGAATGCTGTATGTCTATGTGTATTCAGTTGTGTGGCTGATAAGTTACTTTAGGCCTAGGCTTTAGAGGCAATAGCCCACAGTCAGTAAAGCTTGAAGCTTTGCTTCTTCATGTTGGTTAGATTTAAATTTCTCATCACTACTAGTACTACACTTACAGTAACACCACATAGTACTTAAACCTTTGTTGCTTTGAAGTGTATTGTAATTATTTTGCCCTTGCAATCAGTGGATTTTTGTACATGTGGAAGTGCTTCAGTCAAGTCATACCTGACAAAAAAAAGATAAAACAGTGTTTACTCTCAACAACCCACAAGGGTACAATAATGTAAAGAACGAATGTCCGTATGTGTGGATATCGTTAACGGGTATGTGATGACATAACCAGAGTAGAAAAGTACCTTGTTACACAATGAATAATGGTAAAAATACAAAAGACGAAAATATTTGTTATTGCAATTTTAATTCAATTTTCCCCCATACACGTAATACTAATGGTAAGTTGTTATGATGTTTGTTTCAATTTCTTATTTTCACAATGGTTGAAACCTACATTTTGGTCCCATTGGAGCTTGTTATCAAGAATGGAATAATCTTGTTACGAGAGGGATGGTGGTTGAAAGTAAGCATAGGCTAGCAACAAATAATATTTGACAGTGGTTATAAATATGCCTGTGGATCTTGAAATTGGAAAACTTATGAATACGCCACCTGTGACGTAACAGTTACACACGACGAGAGTGCAGTAGGCTTGGTAGAAACGAACTAAACGTAAAAGATAAATCCAAACCGTAGTCCTAACGTAATCCTAAGCTAACCTAACCTTAAGCTAACCCTAACCCAACACTATCCAATCCTTAACCTAACACGTAAACCTGAAAAAAAGTGAAGAAAAAAAACAAAACGAAAGTGGGAAAGGTGAGAGTCGAACCTAAAACTATCAGCATAGTAGCCGTCACGCCTAGCCACTACACCATGAGACCCACAACATTTGAATGACAAACTGACCTTTTCATCAGGACAGGCATATCTGTAGTCACTTCCATAATATTTTTACTACCGTTATGGTGTCATTACCACAAAATATCAGTTTTTGCGACTCCAGTTACATCAATTTATATTCGCAACCAAGAATAAGATCTGCGACTGTCAACTGATGGATATCCGTCTTTCACAGGGCTCCTTAGCAGGTGTTCTTCCCTTTTTGTTATGGGAGTGGCTATGTATGTATGTCTGCTGGCGGTGACACGGTTTGAATATAACACTGAGTCTGTCACTCTAGTAGTATTGTTGTGTTAATCGAGTGGACGTCTCTAGCACGCCAACTGTGCAAATAGGTTAGTTTTTGGTACAGCTCTCACCATGGCACATTTGTTTTGGTAGATTAGTTGTTGCACTTTTCATGGGACTGGTTCTATCTTACTTTTTTCAACAGTTTCCAAACTTTTCTGTTCATATTTACAGGGTTTAGGTTTGGGATTTCGGTTTAGGGGTTAGGTTTAAGGGATAGTGTCATGTTATAGGTAGAAGAAAATAAGTTTTTCAAAAATGAAGGTCAGCTGGCAGACCTATAGCCACTGCCTTTTGTTGTATTAGTGGACTTAGTTAAATACGTTTTTAGCATGAGATTATTATGATAATCAACTTATGTGGTTGTAGGATTTAATTAATATCCTGTTTATATTATTGGCCTATCTAGTTTTTTTTGACACAAGGAAGTTCTAGAGAATACGCTGTTGTAGGTGTAAAAAGTTGTGCACTAAGTATCTATTTTGCTGTCAATGGCAAAAGCACTACTAAAGCTATTTCCTTTGCCATTAGCTAAACCCAATTGGTGAATTTGTCATGTGACAAGGACGATACATTTGGATTAGCGTCTCTTATTTGTGATGTGACCTGACCTAAACCTTAATTGAAATATAAACCTATGTCTGGTTTTTGAAACAAGTACATAAAAAGCGCTACCATCGAAATTGTCATCTTTATAACGCCAAAGCAACAAATGGTAAGAGCTGAACCGACGACTACTTGCATAGCATGCATAGTCAATAGACATTTCCCACTCGACCAGGTTTACCGTAATGCATGAAACAATGGGTTTCGTGCATGTATTCATTGTCAGTGCATGACAATGATGCATATTACCATTAATTTCTGATTAGGTGTTCAGCTAAAAATTAACCTGGTTGTTTTTCTTGTGCAGATTTCTAAGGTACACTGTAAAACATAGGCCTAATTAGTTTTGTCTAAGCCAAAGTGCCATGCTTCTTGTAAAAACGTTTTTTTCTTTTATCTCAACTTGACCTTGATGATGCCCTATAGATCCTTTTGCTCTTGTTGGCATGGTGTTAACCCTTTGGGCATAACGAAAACCACTTCAGTTAATTCAAGCAGTTTCAGCCATCACTCACCACCTATAAGCGCTAAAGGTCTCTAATCAAAGCATCAAAAGATAGAGATAGTTTTATAATTTCCATTCTTCCAAATATTGCTACTTGTGAGTTTGGAATTTTTAAGGCCAGTATGACGTCACGAGGTGGTCCTAATAAAGTTTAGCATGCCTGTGGAAAATGTTCAAGTGCTGGTTTACCTTTTTTCCAGAAAATAAACTAAACGAGAATCTGCTTCTTTTGAGACCTTGATGGACTCTCTAGTGCAAAGGTGGGCAAACGTTTTGTGTGGGCCTACCATGCACAGCTACAACATGGCGATGGCAACACTGCATGAGAACTGTTGATCACTGCCTGAAACTTAGACTAACCTTGAATCCTAACCCTAAAACTTGGTCCTTAACCTAACCTTAACCCTAAAACCCTAACCTGTTAAGAGTCTGCAGATGCAATAGCTCAGCAGTTTTCACGCAGCATTGCCACCGCAATGTTGTAGCTGTGCATTGCATGATAGCTGTTGTGGTAAAGGTACCTTAAAAGGTGAAATTTTGATTGTGGATGAATCGTAAATACTTTTATGCATATATTCGTTACCAACAACAACTTTCATGCATATATTCGTTGTCAGTACATTGTATCAAGTCTGCCTACATGCTGTTTTCCACTATTTAAAAAATTGGTGTTGAACTAAAATTTTAACTGCACTTCCTAATTAATATGCATTTTTTATTTAATCGGCCACCTCCAAACAGATAGCAGGTTTGCTGTTCCAGATTAGCAGCATCTGTAGAGTTTAAAAAATGTCACAGCAACCCTGAACCGTTCTGACAATCATTTCTCGATCACCTGCACTGTTGCTGCCATTTGATATGATCATTCCCGCATTGACATAATCACTTCACTATGAATAACTTGCATTTCACACAGATAATGCTGGTTTTGATCAAAAAATTAGATTAATTTTGTTTGTTTCATCAGGTGTAACTCATTTCAGGCAAAGGCTAATATTTGTAGTTATTAACTTTAATTTAATCAGTAATGATTAAAATGCTTAGTATCTTTTGCAGCCAAGCTATCAATAGTGATAGTGATTGTATAGTTAAGGATATCATTTAAAATGATTTCTTTTGTTTGCCAAATAACATTTCATCTGCATTTTGATTTAATTTGCTGCCATGTCTTTTTTGACTGTCTAGAGCAGTGCTACTCAATTATTTCAAGAAAAGGTCCAGCTACAAATGTCAAAATTTTTCGAGGTCCGGTCACTCCCATAAAATCACGCAAATGTGACATGTCTTGGATTTTTCTAACAAAAAAACATAATATGAGAATTTAATGAGATTATATGTAGATATGCAAAACCTTGTAAATGGATACAGATATTAACAAAACTTGTCAGCATTATTTATTGTTCTGCTGGTGGGAGTAATGGCATTTTGTGCTTCATGGCAGTTACCTAATTTTTTGTTCCAAGGTAGTGGCAGCAAGTAGAAGGTAATGCTGAAGGTTTTATTCATCATGCAGATGCGAAACTTGTTCTTTATGAACTTCTTTTTTGAAAGCGTGGAGTGCCAGCAGTTAGTTGCGTAACTAGAAGTTCGAGCCAGGAGGGAAAACGTAGCTAAAAGGGGTCCACTGGCCACTGATAAGGGAGTCACTAGCAACACTCAGAAAAAAAGTGAGAAATGATGGTGAATCCGGATGTGGATGGCTGTACTACTAAAACCCTAAATCACCAAAAAATACTTCGAAAAATGCAAGAAAAAATACTGAAAACCAAAAGAATACTAAAACTGAAGCATAAGCAAAATTGGAGCCCGAGTTTTGCATTTACTGTAGCTTGCAAGAGGAGACAATTCACCCCTCTGGCAGCAGTAGACCCAAACAGTAAGGATTTCCACTGACAAACTGCGAGGGGTGGAAAAATTTTGGAGATACCTTCCTTTGACAAGAAGTTTTCAGGTTTGCCATCAAAAAATATTTCTTTCACTGCTACAATCTATTGGAATTCAATTAATTCCTGTTTAATTTTGGCTGTGTACACACCAGTGGTGTCAAGCTGACGGAGCTATGCTCTGCCACTTTCATCAGTGAATGCAGTGAATGACGGGTCGTTGCCTACAAATATAAGCGAAGATGCCCAGCAGAGCTCTGGCACCTATAAAATTTCCATTACATCTTTCGTCCACACATGTGCATGTGTCTTTTTCTTCAGTTGAGAATTCGGTAATGTCTGTCACTGAAAAGGGTTGTGAGGAAAGAGCAACAACTGTTTTCGAAGGGAAAAGACGCCAAAATGCAGCAATGTTGATAATCAACTTTTCAATAAATTGAATAAATCTGGAACCTTCTTGCTTTTACTTTCCCCAAATGCCTCAGAAAATGACTAAGTTCAGTGTGAATGACATGTTTGAAAATATGAAACTTTCTGAAAAGGGCGAGCAGTAGTGATCAGATCAAGAGTAGTATGTTTTCTTCATGCAGTTTTACATTCATGTCATTGAGGTGTTACACCATGTCAGCCAAAAATCCAACAGTTTCCCTTTATCATTCCCTAAAAAAGCTGAAAATGCCTTGGGTTTTCTTCACATTTGGTCGACTTCCCGTAAAAAAGCAAAAGGACAAAAATCTCTACAAAACTCTTCTCTTACTCAAGCATCTTCATAATTGTGCACAAGTAAATTTGTATAATTGCATTGTTTTCGGAAAGAAAAGGTTTCATCGCTATTTCTAGCCTTGAATCCACTATTTCCACCAGGGTAGACATTGTAGTGGCAAGCTATTGTTGAACAATTATGACAAAACAATTACTTTTAACCAAATAAACATGACAAGACCAACTCAGGTGTGCGCTGCAATGTAGCTGATCAACAGCCTGATCGACAATCACTTAATACAGTTGGCAAGAAGTTGTGCTTTAGAAGCACGGCCAAAAGCGCAACATTTTGGGATAAAAACTTCTGGATATATTGCTGGACATAATGGAACAGTGATTAATGTATGAACAAATTTAACGTCAAATAGTTATGATATTGCTGTAGCTAAAATTCAAGAAGCTGGTACCAGAGTTCTGCTTTCATCAAACAAAATTTTAAGAAATAAGTTAGAAAGTTACAATTTTCTGACATTATCAACATCAACAATTGATGTTAAAGCTTGAGACAATGTGTGCAATAAGCTAGCAGTACTAAAACTGTAATGCAGTTGTGCTGATGCCTTTATTTGATTTATAAAATAATGCATTAATTATCTTTTTGATCTGAAGGCCATCCTATAAATGCGTTGTGAACAATATTATAATTCCATCACTTTCGCTTTTGCTTGGAGTTGTCCTTGTTATCATGCTGCTACCTCTTAGCATTTTTATAAGTTGCACTTCTTGCTTTTTCTAGAAATGCAGACTGAACCCTGCGCAATAACACTCCTACGCATTTAATGATTCTATGACCTGTATTCATGGTGTTGCGATCGGAAAGCCATAGCAGAAAGTGTGCAAAGCTTCACACCGTGGCAGCAAGCAACATTTGCTTGTTTGTGACACATATATATGGGTGTTATTCTTCGCACACATCCTGTTTGTGATGAATTGAACATTCAACGCAACATCAACAGAGAGGTTGAAACAATATGCCCTGGTATTTACAACGAACCACATGAATTGCAAATTCTTTTTGTGAAGGTTGCGCCTGGCATAACCTTCACATCCTGGTCACAACACCATTTTGTTGCGATTGGAAAGCCCTAGCAGCAAGTGCACAAAGCTTCACACTGTGGCAGCAAGCAACAACATAGATCACCCAACAAGATCACTCTGTCATTGCTTTGCTTGTGCCACATATATATTAATGTTATTCTTCATGCACATCCCATTCACGGTGATGTGCTGGATGCCATTATAGAAGTCCTGAAAGCATAGACTCTATCCACAGTGTTGGTTCTGAACAGCCAGCATGTTCAATGCACCAGCACTAGCAGTGCTAAAGCCTTTGTGCCAGTTGTAAAGTAAGGTGCTATGTAATTTATCCTTAGATTATCCTGCTGTATGCTATTGCACTACACTGTTTCATGATTTGAACTGCATCCATTTTCAGTCAATGTTCTTGCAAGCTTAATTCAATTCAGGTAGATTCTTGCTACAGAAGTTGGTGTAAAGGTGATTTGATGATTGATGCTTTACTTTTTTTGCTGTTAAAGATATTTCAAGATTAAATTATGGTCATATGTGTTAAAAGTAGTTTTTGTTTGTGACTCATGCAAAAGCATTTCAGTGTACATAGCTTGCAAACTGATATAGGTATTACCACTTTACAATCATTAATGTGTGTTATAATGGTCTTTTCAAGCTTACAAGGATTGAAATGTTCTATTTAATTCAAAAGATTTCTGTTTCTTACAGGGTAATTGTTGACTTTCGTATGACATAACACACACTGTATCATGTCTGTGACTTTGCATACAGATCTTGGTGACCTCAAGCTTGAAATATTTTGTGAACAAACGCCGAAAGCTGCAGAAAATTTTTTAGCTTTGTGTGCAAGCAATTATTATGACAACAACTTATTTCACAGAAATGTTAAAGGATTTATGGTTCAAACTGGTGATCCCTCTGGTACAGGAAAGCAAGGCATGAGTATCTGGGGAAAACACTTTGATGATGAATTTGTGGACTCCTTAAAGCATAATGCTAGAGGTGTTGTTTCAATGGCTAACAGTGGACCTAACACAAATGCTTCTCAGTTTTTCATTACATATGCAAAACAGCTACATTTGGATCTGAAATATACTGTATTTGGTAGAGTGATTGATGGGATGGAAACATTGGATGAACTAGAAAAACTTCCAGTCAATGAAAAAAATTTTCGGCCAATTAATGATGTCCGAATACAGGGAGTAACTATTCATGCAAATCCTGTAGCTGATGCTGCAGTTTAATTTAAGGTACATGTTAGCAAGTTATGCTCTATTGAAATTATGAAAAGTTGATCCTGATGTTTTGAACCATCATACACAATGAGATCACTCAAGGAAATTATTTCTATAGTTGTTAAAGAGTACAGGCTGTTTTCCAAAGTTAGTTTCTGCCTTCCAAATAAAGACACTCATGGTCAACATTGACTACTGATTTTCATTGCAATATAGCAGGTGATGGGAGCTGCTTGCCTTGAGTAACAACGCTCTTAAGAAAAATTTGTTTTTTGCTGAACAGTTTTACAAAGGAAAGGCAGACATTTTCATTTTGCTAGTAGCCATAGTTTTTTACTTTCAGTATTATGCTTCACAGAGAGTGAAAATGCTGTCGCACAGGAGCTGCTTGTGGTCAAGGTTTCTTGCAGAGAAAATGCACACAAAATTACAGACCATGTGGATTGTTCCTGATGCAGTGTATATTGTGTTTAACTAGCATGAAGGGTAATTGAGTAAAGTGGGTTTATCATGTTCATAATAATTAGTTTCTAGTCACCTAGCTACTCATGAATAAAACCCAAAATTTGAGGTGGAACTTGTGTGTTTTGGTAAAATGAAACTTTGAGTTTATGATTGAATTGAAGTATTTTGATTTTTTAGAAAACTTTTATATGTTAGTAAGCTGACTTCTGTATGGTTGTTGATGTAAGCAGTTGTTGCATCATGCTGTTGTCATTCGAATGCACTATGTGAATGTAAACATTACTGCACTTTGGAAGCTGGTTGAAATTACTTGCTAATATTTACAAAGCATTTAAAAAAACAAAATATTGATTTTAATTGACCTTCGTTTATATTTTAGATGCTTCACACATTTAAAGATCAGAAATAGTTTTATTAACTTTCACTGCTTAGGTGGTTATTAAACAGCTTGTGTCTTTGTGGGAAAATATGCATTTTCTGGTTAAATTCATACATCAACCAGCAGGGGAAACTAGTTACTTTTGCTTGGTTTTGTATTTTATGCAGAACAAACCAAGCACAATACCAAACATGTTGAAAGGTTATGGTAAAAAATGCCTCCTCAGTTACTTAAAAACAAGACTATAGGTTAGGTAGGTAGGAATGACCACAATTCATAAAATAATTTATATTGTTGAATTTGTTCAGCAAATTATTTTTGTAATGCTGCAATCCATCAGTTCTCCCTGTTGTATATTAGCAAACTTGTTATGTGCCCAAACGTAATTAGCTGTAAATCTACAAGTGTCTGCATTCACCAGCATAACAATTTCCTGAAATGCATACTACTTTTTCCACGTTGTACTGTTGCTATCAGACTGACACTCCTGCATAAGGTGAAAAACTATTGAATTCCAGCTAATTTTAGGACAGTGGTGGAAATGTGCTAGAATGCACTGCATATGACTAGGGGTGCAATATTCTGAAATATTTATTTCGTATCCAGAATATCAGATCCTACTCCAGCAAGTTGTTAGGACCAAAATGAGCTGTTTGCGCAGAGGTTTAGAATGCCAATCAGCGATCACACAACTTGGTNATTTGCTTGTTACGTCACTATGCAGTGCCATGGGCTTGTTGAGTATTTCTTTCTCTTACTCAGGAGAGCAAAGAGTGCCACTGCAAAATTTATTGAAATTATTTGTTTTTCCAACTTTGCTATTTTTCATGTTTATTTAATCCAAATTTATTTTGAATCTAAATATTAGAAAAAACTCAGATTTTTTTATTCGAATACTAAAATATTTGAATCCACAGGATCCAATATTCCATTATATGTATTCCTACATGTGACAAGAGTTCTATATGTATGATTACGAATGTCAAGTCCAAAAACAAATTAAGCAATTTTGTTAATTGAAACAGTTTAGTTTACCTAGAGTCAAATAGTTTACTTGAGAAATTTGTATTGGTTTTCTGAAATTGGTTCAAGATAAGCCTGTAGAAGTATCAAGTGCATTGACAAAACTGTTTTAGAAATAAATTTGCTATCAATTGCATATAATAACATTTGGCTCTATTTTTAGGTTTGAATGAAGTGCAGTCCTTTTGCATGCTGGGACATAATTTTGTTGTTGAAACCTACCCCCCATTTAAATAACAAGATTAACAGGTTAGAATATCAAAGAATTAGTTCATGCTCACTTTGCATTTCACACGCCAATCCACAAACAAGCACTGGTATATATATGAAAAAGTACTAAAATCTCAAGGAAGGTTGGTTGACCTTGACCTTTGTGACTGCAGAAAAGCAAATTGCACTCTTGAAAACATAACAACATGCAGTATATTATTTATGTGCGATTTCCAGTTTGATGTGTGATGCAAACTTTTGCTGTCAATTATGTTTGGCACTTTCATTGTACAAATAGCTTTGGTTTTTGTAGCATTTGCCATAGACTAGCGTCAAACTATGATGGTGACTAAAATTATTTCTTTAAAGTTTTAGTGTACAAAAATTTGAATAAGGCTAGAAATTGCTATGTATTCGCATCCTCAATTTTCACTAGTGAAGAGTTGGTGGTTAATACTTGTGCTTATGCTCACTGAGCACTATTGATTGTGATGCATTTCCTTTGACAATCTGCAAGTCGATCATTATATATTTAAGCAATCATATATGTTAGGATTGATTGCACTTGTTTGCTTCTATTAGTCAAGATTTGAGCTAGTCCAGTAAAAAACTCTGCCTGACAAGATGCATTGTGTACAACAAATATTTCATCAGTTATGTTTGTTGTACCAATGAAATTTTTTGTACTTAGGAGTTTAGGTGAAGCTTGCAACTGAAAATGATCCTTTCTAGAAATGAAATGCTGGAGGTAAGCCTTATGGTCTATATAACTCATGTTTTAAAATAAAATTTTTAACAAAGCTTATTGAGTTAAAAACTGATAGTGTGTTTTGTTGCTGCCTGTTTAGGTTGGTGAAGAATACCACTGTGTTCAATCAGTAGATTGTACAATTTCACAGCACTTCCCATATCACGATGGTTCGGTACAGATATTGACTGTTTTTATAAGGTAAAAATTGGAAGTGATACAGTTGATACCAGGACCAGTCTTAGCAAGTGCAGGACCCAATTGAGAGCAATTGTACAGGGCCCCACTCAGTGGTCTGTGCAGAATTAATTTCTGAGGAGGAGCATCAAGTCATACTCAAAGATATCATGAGTTGTGTTAAAAAATGAGGCCTGAAAAAGTAATGCCAATCTAGGGGTGTTGGGGGCATATCCCCCATTTTCACTTCTCCAGTGCTCAGAGACTTTCCATGTCCGTTTCATGCACATTTCTGTAATACCCAATAAATGCATAAGCTGCTAACTTGCTACACTCAATATCTCCTCTCTGGCCAGTACCTATCGCATTGTGCAGCAGGCTAATTGGCCATGAGTTAAATGAAATTAGCAACACTGCTTGACATAATCGTCTGGAAAAGGTAAGATATACAGGTTAGCAGCAAAACATCGATAAACGGAAAAACGTGACAACAGGACAACTCACAAAAACCGCGGTGCAACATTATATTATAATGTTGCAAAATTGTGGCACAGCCGAATGAAACAGACGAACCCGAGCCCAAGCGATTTTAGATGATGGCAGCTGGAGCCAAACCAGAAACTATTACTTGGTGGAGCTGGAGCCTGAAATGTAGGTTCCGGTTACACAGCCCAGGTTTGTGCAGCAAGCGACTTAACTTATTGCAGACGAGTGTGGTTTGCCGTATGTGTACACAAAATCCTCTTTTCCATGTGTGTCAAAAGTGGGGTGCAGGGGGATCTTGAACCCATAGGATTTTGAAATTTGAAAAATGTTTGTCTTTTACTGGTCTTTTAGTTTCAAGTTGGTAAAATAAAATTAAAGACTGTTGGCTCCACTGGAAAAATGTTTATATAAACAACACTGGAAAAATCCACTATTGCCTCCCCCACGGGAAAAATCCTTGTGATGCCCAAGCTTGTTCATGTGTAGATCAGGGTTTCTCCAACTTTTTGCACATGTTCCACTATCCATCAAATACATCATTTTGTGACACCTCATCTATGCTGGTGTAATAATACAATCGTACATATAAGAGAATGGTTTTCAGTTTTCGATGGACCAAATCACTTTGGAGCCGGAGCTCGAGCCAAAAACTTTCGACGCCTAGCTGGAGCCGTGCCCTGCTTTAGGCTATTGTGAATTACGATGCATTTGCTAAGAGAATCTTATTTTT
>JGI24158J21664_10007420_pt1 | contig 14570 bp, 9 predicted proteins | sample Ectturendosymbi3_FD_21664 | JGI IMG/M metagenome (IMG submission 21664) | reverse complement strand
CTACAGTAGTTTAAAAGTACATTCGATTCGAATAGTTTTTTATTAAATCATCCATTGTGATGACATTATGAAAACTGTTCTGTTTGTTACGTCACAAACAAGATTGTACTGCATGTGTCGCAGTTCGGCAGTTAGACTGGTAGTACAGCAGTGCAGTTGGCCACGCAGTAGGACGGATAACGATTCCTTGTATTAGTAACTGTTGGGCTAGGTCATGGGGTCTACAGAAGATTGTATACTTTGATTGGGGGTCAACGTGCAGAAAAGTTTGAGAATCACTGATCTATGCAGAGATGATCGATTGGATGTAATGCAGAAAACTACAACGAAAATCGCTGCAGGCACGAACAGGTTTTTTGAAGGTCTGACCTTGCCCACCGCAAAGGAATTTTGAGTGACCACAACTATTTTACCTAAATACCGCCGAGTTAACCATAAAACAAGGTTTTACTGCAATTTAGCGGTGGTCGTAAAGCCAGGTTCTGTTGTGTTTTTAGAGACCGTTGGAAAAATTTAAGAGACCGGTTCAATCTCTCAAAACACCTTAAAAAAACACTGGGTAGGAACATCGTAAAAACGGATTTTCTTGATGTGACTTTTGATCTATTCAGAAAACCACGCAATACGCCGCTTTACGTCAGCACTGTTGTGATACGTGTATTCAACATAACAGACCGCTTGTAAGGTTTTTAAACAAAACTTAAAACGTGGCCGTCTTGCATCTCACATACAAGATTAAAATGTACAGTAACAACAATAGGTACCTCATAACGACTGGCGGACAATGCTGCATAAACACACAATCCATAACCGCTGTTCCAGGAGAACTCAACAGAGTGAGTGGAGCAACGAAGGCACAGTCGAGATGACCAGCATGCCTATTGCTGGAACGAACGCACGTCGTGATTATCACGAGGCGCCGAACACACACACGATGCAACGTTGATTTGACGCGTAATTATACAACGAGCGCCAAAACAGCCCTCTAAAATCGATCAAAGTTACGCCAATATAATTAACGGACGAATTCACACACCGGAATGCAGCAAGGAAGCCTTGACAGAATGGCAGAAGCGAGAAGTGCACAACAAAGCTTTGTAGGAAAGGGGTCTCAATTTCCAGCTGCTATTCAATCTTAAACGATCACAAAACTGCACAAAATAAAAACTGTCAATGGAATATCATTTAGTTCTGCACTCAGCAAAGCAAGAACGTGAAAAGGTTAGACTTACGATTGGTAAGCGTGCTACGAATAACTACGCCCCAGCAGAACACTCCGAAGACAGTCCAACCACAACATCGTTAATCGCAGGACTCTTGTGCAGTGTCGGTGTTAAGCTGTGACTGGCAATGCTTAACGATTTCCATCTGCATTGTGCTTGATCGCTTGAACATGCTCCAGTATCTGGAAGACGTGCTGTTTGACGCTTTGCTTGCTTCAGTTACCTTTTGCTTTCGTTCAATGTTGACGAGTGTTTTGTCTTTCAAATGTTGTCTTACTAAATAACAGAGGGTTACGGTATACGGCTTTGCTTCCGTTACTTCGGCTTGTTTATGGCTTGTGACCAGTCGCGACCATCCACAGACCTGATGCGTGGCTGTGATCGGTGTATTCTTGCAAGCACGTTATACCACTCAAAGTATTTTTTAACGTAATGCACTGATATTTGTTTTTCTAAGTATATTTACACTTAAAAGTTCGTTTTGCTTAGTCCACGGTGGTATTTACCTATCCTGTGTAGGACAGCAGCTGGTTATGCATTCTTCTCATGTTGATAGTCTTAGCTGCTGCATGGCTTTACTGTTTGTGGGTTTTATTTTATTTAAGATAGTTTTATATTTTTCACGCCCTTCACAGTTCTGAAGCCGCCCACTCACTAGGCGAATTTATATATTGTTCTATTAACGTCGCTTTGTCTGATGCGTGGCTGCGAAAGGATTCGTTTCGTTGGATCGTGAACCAGTATTGGAAGAATATTTCTAAAATGTATTTGAAAAAGCATTTATCTCGTGCCAAATCGATATCACAGAACTTTAAACAAAAACACATTGAAGTTACGCTGTATTTTGCATTGGCAACATGTCAACTGCGACAAACACCACAACAAGAAAGTTCTTAACAGCCACGAGACAACTGATCCATAACGGTGCAATCGCTGTCGGGGGAGAGAAGCGCCCACTTGGTGGAAGATTTTGTGGAAAAGCGTCGTCTCTGGCAAGGAGCAACGGATCTGAAACGGATCTGAAACGGAAATTCAACCCGACCGCACCGCCGAATCATCATAGTCAGATACAATGCGCACGTGCACGTCTTCACAAAACAGTAGCTTGTTTGCATTTGATGATAGCGGGACAGGTGCTGCATGCAAACCAAACAAGTGGCATAGCAGAAGAATTACGAGAACGGCAAACCTCACTGCTGCTCTGCCCTCAGTCTTGTTTTTCGCTCACTGGCCATTTCACCTGCCCCGAGATAGGGTGAGGCATAGCAGTGGATTGGAAGAAATGCTCATACGATGAAAAAAATATTTCACAATGGACATCCCAGCCAGCAGCAGAAAACGTCATAATGTCGTCATCATAAGAATAACACGATGTCATAATAATAAGAATATCACAAAATGCCGGCCCCAGGCATCCCCATCCGTGCAATGTAAACGAGTCCTTTGACGCCTCGGTTGGAGTAGGTCCTCCTGGGGCCACAGATTGTCTGTGGCCGCATAAAAAAAGGAAAAACAAAAAAAAGAAAAACAACTTTTGCTGAAAACCGTATTTTTTGCTGAAAACGTCACAATTGGCTGCCTATGCGCAAATGCGGTCAATTTGTTCGGCTGCTGGCAGCAGACACTGCACTGATATAGACTTTACCCGTTGCTGATTTGAAATAATAACATCGATTTTGTACTGGCAAGCGGTACTAGTCGGATCAATGGAAATTTATTGTTGTTTCGACTCTGATGTGATTGGCTCTTGTTCACAGGTAACGGGGAAGCCCTAAACCCGGCCGAGGCCAGCAGTACCAGCGTGACGTCAAGCCTGGGAACGTCGAGCGCCCACCAGNGGTCGCCTCTTTCCATACGAAGCCACAGCGACGACCCGTGTAAGTTTGTGCTGTTGCTCCGCGGCGATCATGCAACGGGAAGGCAAGCCTGTGTCACTTTGCACGACTTGAAAACTTAGATGAATGTCTAAAACGCAAGCTCTCTTCATTATTGTCTTGAACCTTTTGCATTGTGGTGAGTTAACACCGTTACCGAAGCGTTCTGGAAGCACAAGCGACAACCGGAGCAGGCCTGTTTTCAGGTTGCATGAAACGAAAATCCCTCGTTGAGACGAATTAACTGTTACAGTCCTGTATTGTTGGATTTACTGCGACTACGGATAAGAAAAGTTATTTTAGGCGTGAAATTTCACCACAGTGCTTAGAGCCGAGAGCAGCAGCAGGCATAGTCCAGGTGACACGACATAGCTTAAAAATAAGTATAGAGATGCGAACCTTTTGTCAGAGTCTTTTCAGCTGAACGAAATGTTGTTTACGCCGCCTATGCTTGATTGGCATAAAGTTTTCATTCGTCGATTTCTGATTGAAGCTTATATTTGTACTGATGTCGGTTAAAAATTATGTGTATATATATATTGGAAGCGTGGAAAAGACGGTGGAAAAAATTTGTCAAACGGCTGCAAATTAAGCGAATAATTAGGACTATATGCAAAATGTTTGCGTTTCAACCAGAGGATATAAGTCGAAGTCAAGAAGTACTTAATCAAGATCCACAGACGGTTGTTAGCATTTGAAAGAATGTGCTTCATTGGCAGGAGCAGAAGCTGCTGTTAATTTTGCAAAACGTTCAGCTGACGTGTCATATGCAGTCAGCAGCCCATGGTCGTCAGCGACCGAAACACAGCATGTTTTCTGAATCCGTTTTTGTGTGAGGAAGTCATTCATGAGTGAACGTGACGCTGAGTACTGTTTTTTGTTATCGGTCTGCGCGGACAATTAGTTCGTTTATAAATGACAGAACACGAGCATAGATGTTGCGGTAGCAAAGAACATACGCGTAAATGGCTCCAACAAGTTTTTTTTCAAATTGATGTTGGTGACGGCAATTGGCGGCAGGCCAAGCCTGGAATTTGCTTCTTGCCGGGGGTAGTTGAGGTGAACGCTCTTGCCCAAGGAACGCTAAGGCGATTCACTCAGTGGTCGTGGATCGAACACCCAACCTTCCAATCGAGAGGCGGACGCTTTAAAACTGAGCTATCGCCGCCCCAATAACAACACGGTCACTGTGGTATTTAGCACAACTACACAGTGTTGTGGTAAGTTCCAAATAGACAAATTCATAAAATGTGTGGGTGAGTGGGAAGCTGCGAAGGACCAAGGGGTCATTTGGTCTGGAGATCTCCCCAAGACGAAGCTACTCAGTATCAAGGGCAGTTGGTTGATAGAAGTATGTGAAAGTCTGTTGCTCTGGAAATAAGGTTTTATATGCGTTGATACGATTTAATGGAAGCAAAATGCGATGCCGGCAAATTTACGCGGCATAAGAAACTGGTTTAACTTCACCAAAAAATATTTGCAGTTCTCGCGTATATTGTAAGTATTGGTGATTGTAGCTGGAGGTGGAAATGGGTCACGACAGTTGTGGATTAGCGCAGCGCTGCAATGCGTGTCACAAAGTTTGAGCCGGCTGAGGACGAAGCGTGCAATAGTACTTTCAGGAAATGGATTATTCAGTCAATGCAGTGACTCAGGCATTGAAACGATCAATGCGTTTACTGCTCGACAGATACACGATTTGCAACGTTCGCAAATGCGACTGGAGACTAAAACACACTCCCACTCCATCGTACCACAGTCGAATGCAGAAAATACGATTGATTTTTAGTGAACGCAACAAAGCAAATTAAGTAAGAGATGATAGCGATGCCTCAATGGAACAACTACGTAAGCCAGGGGTTGGGAACCTATTTACTATCACGGGCCGCATGAAATGTGCATTATCGCTGGCGGGCCTCAAAATCAATTAATTTTATCCTAAAAATCTACCTTTTTCTAACTATGAGGAAGAGTGACTTCTCTTTACTTACTGTCTGAGTACCTGCTTATCATGGAGCTTCGTTTTGACGCCATATTGTACTTTAATTTGGGTAAAGAAAATTTTGATGCGGGCGATATCAAATGTCCACGCGGGCCGTAGCTTCCCCACCCTGACTTAAGTAGTAACAGCAGTGAAGCATCAGTAAGGGTGGTTCGTGAATTTTTGTGACAAAGCATTCGTCGGGTTATTTTTGAACATCTGAAACTAAAGGTAACTTGTTTGGTGGCATTTTAAGATTTACCTGCTGCTAAAAACATTATGCTTAAGTTGATCGCCTGAAATAAATTTGTCGTGAACTATCATAAGTTTTTGTAACCATGCGTGTTCCGAGACAGAGTAGCACGTGAGAAGAATCCCTCATTACGACATAGATAGGTACAGAAGCAGGAAGCAGATGTACATTACGCAAGTTTAAGGTGCTGTTTGAGTGAGACGTCCGGTTCGTTCGCAACATGACATACCCGCAACTTTGTGGATTTTTAAGCTCCAGCGAATTTAGTCTCTATGCCAGCAGTTTATTTGCCAATGCTCCGTTGCAGAGCTATCCAACAAAGCGCCAGTGCAACGGCAAACGGCAGTTTGTTCGTGTCAAACTATTCCGCGGCCCGCGTACGCACGCTCGTGCAGAGGGATGATTCATCTGGCTTTTTTGCGCTGAGAAGCAATAAACGCGCGTTGTAAACTGTGTAATGCGCGTGTCCGCCTCCGCTCCGAAGCCGTTTGCTTTGCTGTGGTTTGCCGCAGGACGGCTTTTGGAGTTCGTTTTCGAACCGCACGCTCTTTTGATAAGATGGCAAACGTGATATAAGAGGAGCTATTCAATTAACTCGCGCGCCAATTGAAGCGCGCACTGTTCTGTTGTGGCTTGTTCGTCTCGCTTCTCTGCCAACTGCCAAAATTGTTGGCGTATCGAGTTTGCCGAAACTTGATCCGAGACCACAGTCCGACTGCTCAGTCATTCGAATGCAGCAAATATGCTGTGCCATTCGGATCATGTTTTTTTACATGTAGTTACGAACTTGTTTCAAGAAAGTCGCAGAAATCATTGGAGCCAGTTCGATTCGACCGATAGTCGCGAAGCGAATCTAAGAACCATATTAGAGTTAACATAGGCCGTGTCGATGTGGATCAGAAGATCATTCGGGTCAAATACTCAACATCTGTGGATACTCGATTCGATAATTTTTTTGCGTTATTGCGTAATTTCAATTTTTTGCGTTAATGTCTCCTGATAATAAACTCTACAAACGAAACTAAACCCTCTTGCATATTCGTCACTAAAAAAAAGCTCCAATAAAATTTTTAAAGTGAATTCTCAATTTTATAACCTTTTCCAGCCGGGATCCGCCATGCTTCCGGCATATCCGGTCGTCCGTCGAGCCGTCGCACTTCACGCTTGGTTGCGCAAAAGAACGTCACTTCCGATTCAGACGCTTCTTTCTCGAAAAGCCCCGACGTCACGCCGGAAACTAGCCCGCCGTCGCGTAAGTAGCTTTCAAATCCGCACGCTGTGTTAAATTGCTCCCATCCACTTACACTGCGTCTTTTACGAAACTGCGTGTAATTGAAAACAATTTCTCTGTTTATCAGCTTGCACGTTTTGCTACCACTAGGCCACTCATGAGGCGTATTGTTCCCCGTTTTTTTCTAGACCCGTTTAGGCCCAAATTCAATTTGGATTTTTGCTGTCGAAGTCACTGCCGCATATTTGTGCTCCTGCGGTGAAGAGTGATTGGAAGGTGTGGTTCCAGCATGAGAAGTTCCTCTGATAAAAATCACTTCAAAACCGTTTCATGATAAGTTCGTGACCAACTCTCCCCGTTCGCGCTGAATGCGTTTTTCAAAACGATAAACAGTGCTGCCGTGTGGCAGGTTATACTGTGACCTCATATGACAGGTTATTTGTGACCTCATAAAGCAGGTTGTGTTGTGACCTGATCCAGATGCGTGCAAACGTGGCCAGCGCTTGTGCAGGTACTGCGTGAATATCGCAAACAAGTTCCTGGGGTTAGCTGAGGTGATAGTGTTAACAACCTTCAAGTCTAACCATTTGAAGCAGTGTTTCCCAAACTTGTTCGAGCCGTTACCCAAACCAAGGCAGTGATTATGTCTTATTACCCTCAATATTGCGCAGTGATCCGCTCACAATACAGAGCAACACTGTGGCTTTGGTTCCGCGTTACCCCCGAAGAATCGCGCCTTACCCCCGGGGGGGTAATTTACCCCCATTTCGGGAATCACTGATTTGAAGGAACACTTTGCTGAACGTTCAAAGCGTGTGTCGCCTGTAACGGCGTGCACCTAATCAGATACCATTGTATAAGAACGTAAAAGGCGCCCTTCTTACTTCGTGTTACGACCGCGACCAGCAGCAGTCTTGGCTGAAGCTGCAACGAAGCCATGCGCAAGCACAAGCTTCTTCCCAAGGCCTGCGAGACGAACCGCATCGAGAACGTCATCGAGCGGCGGCGCAAATTCGATTCGTTTCGGTCGCAGCAGCGCACCACGACGCGAAAGGCAAAACACAGGAAGAAATTTGTTTTCGCGTGTTCGTTGTCGTCTTCAAGAAGCCACCGTCAAGTGGCACTTATTGATTCGTCGCTTCGCAGCGTCCGGAATATCTAATCGTTGCCCGAACGTGACGTCTTGTTAATTATTGAACGCATCCGGGCGAAGAAGTCTCGCGTCAACTTCGCGTTTCGTTGATCGCCTGTTTTCCACTGTCCACAGGCAAGGCAACGCGCTTGGTGGGGATCTTTCCATAAATTCTCTGCGTCTTGTAATAACGGGGCTGCTTGGAGCATTTTCCTGTTGTTTATTATTGTTGTTGCTTGTTTTTAGACTTTTCTGCACTTGAACGAAGCGAACGCTTCAGTTTTCACGCGCGGTCATTCGAGCGAGATTGTTGCTGACCGTGAGACCGCAGTGCCGACTCCGGCACTCGGGCTTATCTCCCGAGTCTTCGATTACGATTTATATTATAGAATGTGAGCTTGCCTGCTTTGTATATTTGTACTACGACCCATTTTGCTGATTAAGGTCGGGCTCTTTTCATTGGGCCTTGTCGCTGTTCATATGTTTTCGTTCCATGTCTGGCCTTTCACGTTCATGTTTCAGGTGACCTGGATAAAACAATATCGTTCGTAGTAAGCGTTCCATTCATTTCGTTCGCTCGCGCTCTACTCGGGCTCATCCGTCAGAGCCCGAGCTGCGCATTGCAATCAAGGATTTTTTGAAATATAATTCATGTCAGATTGAATGTTTTTTTGAAGCAATGCGTTTGCCTAGAACGTTGGATATGAATTCCAATCCAGTGGACAGTACCCATTCGAGAATAATTTCAAACGAACGACAAATTGTTCGTTAACTCCGGCTAATGTGAATGAGACGAGTACACAGAGGACCGTTAGCGTTATCATTGCTCTGTCACGTACGTTGCGCTACAATGGACGAGTTCTCATAAGAACTTCTCATTCACTGTTACGTTACCAACGTCACAGAGCAAAGATAGCGGAATGAGAGCAAATGGAAATTTCAGTGGCGCAAGCGTCGAGCGGTTGCATTCAGTCAATGGCCTCGGTATAAATCGCGTGATGAGCCCGAGCAGCGCTGTTTACCTGGAGTCGCCCCTGGTTGACCGTGGGCCATTTCGAGTCCTCCTGGCGCTGGTGCCTCCGCGACCCTCCCCAGAGGAAAGCGGACACGGAAATAAACGAGGAAATTGTTTCACGCGCTCTTTTCGCCTGTCGAGCTTTCACATCTATTTTCTGCTGCAGGACGATCGGCGGGCGACATGGGCAACTTGCATTCGGGCGGTCGTAGCCGTTACCCGGATGTTGGCGCTGCGTTGCAGCAAGACAAAACGATCGACAGGAAAAACCCTTCCGGTGAGATTAAGTGCGGTTTGGTTATCTGCGCGCCAACAGCTCATGTCGGCTTTGATCGCTGCAAGTGTTCGCCTCTTTTTGAAAAAAAAAACAACTCGCGATTTTGACCGAACGGACCTGCTCGTGACCACTATGCGCATTCGAGACCAGGGCCGCAACCAGGGAGGGGCAACCGGGCAATTGCTCCCCCGCCCCGAAATTTTCAGAAACACAGGTAATTGTTACTTCTTGGATACAACATATAGTTGCAACCATTTTGCCCACACCGAAAAGAGCAGCTGGTTGCGGCCCTGTTCGCGACCAAGTGTCCGCCGTGACAGATGCTGCTGTTTTTTTTCTTCATCGAATGACGTTTTCACAATATCAACGCCTTCTGCCATTCTATTGAAATGATTTGCCCCTTGAAATCATTTCGCAACCCGCCAAGCTTTCGTGTGTTGCTGTTGAGCGTCGTGCGACATGAACGGTGATCTAGGAAAGAATAAGTGTCTGACGCAAATCTCGTTGCGTTTTTTGTCGCAGCTCCCCTCGGCGCGATCGACTTCAGCCTACTGCACGAGCCGCAGAAGTACGCTCTTCACGTTACTCTGATCCGCGCGAGGGTAAGCGCCTGTTTGCTATCGACGAAGCGCTGGTGAGAAAATAAAAAACTCGGCAGCTGCTTTACGTTTGTTGAAAGGCCAGGTGTGCACAACCCGCGACCGTAGATGCTATGCGGCCGCGCATATGTGTATTAAGATATAAGTTATGGCGGTCGTGCATTGATAAAAACCCTTCAGCTACTGTATGCGGTTATTTGGCTTCTGAAACCGGTCTTAATTAGGACTGAACGCAGGGTTTCTGCGTCCAGTGTTTTTAAAGTTGTTCTGAAAGACTGAAACGGTCTCTCAAAATACAGTAGAAACCCACTGAAATCTTGCTGTAAGACCATTGCGGTATTCAGACAAGATAGTTGCTGTCTCTCAAAATGTCTTTGCGGCAAACCTTACAAAAACCCTGTCTACGTCACAGGCCATTAATGCGACGTTTCGCTAATAAAAAATTTGACATTTAATTACACCTTCAGGTGTGAGTTTTTGGGATATTGTCGGATAAATCCTAATCCTTTGTAATACGTAATTCGCAAAAACAGGACTCAATGCGGCCGGCAACAGCGCAAAAGTTGTGCACCCCCTGATTGAGGCCAAACACAATCCTGCCACGAATCTTACACGTCACGTGGGCGCATAAAGGGGCCCGACAGCTTAAATTTTGCGTCGTCCTGCGCTTGACAACTGCCAAAAAACAGCATCCGCCTAAAAGTTTTTCGACGACGCGGACGAAGATGAATCTGGTTTTGTCGTGCGCACCTGCCTGTGAGAACAACGCTGCGCGACGTCATCCGTGTTTTCTGTGCAGAATCTGCGATCGATGGATATCAACGGCTTTTCCGACCCTTACGTCAAACTCCATCTTTTTCCAGGCGTCAAAAAGGTCGGTGACGTTATTTTCTGCACCTCGACGCCGTTACTGTCGGTGCGACCACGAAAGCGCGAACGTCATAATTTGCCCGCGCGCGCGTTTTACGCGTAACTTCCCGGGTTTCGCGCCGCGCTGAGCCAAACTGTAGCAGGAGGGGAGGCTAAAGAGCCGCTGTCGCGAATGTCGCTTTCGGGCGCTCGCACCCTCTCAAACCATTCTCTACGTCACAAGAGCCGGCTTTCGAAGCGGCTCCGCATCCGGGACCTCAAGTGATTGCTTTGCTTTGAATTCAACGGTCGGCGTTTCTGTCCCTGACCTTTGCGCAGCTGCTGCTCCTGCGTTCGATCGGCAGTGAACAGAGCTGGAGAAGTTGTGTGCTTATCGTTTGTTTTCAACAATAACCTATTCTTCTTGTTGCTTTTTTTACGCCGTAACAAACGCTATTGTGCAAGCAGGACGAGGTCAGAGGTCATGGCATGTACGTGTCACTTGGCCGTGCCGTGGCTTGTGTGCTCTGGGCTTGAAGAATGAGCTTTGAGTTCTGTTTCTTTTGTATCCACGTCAACGTCTTTTTGTTATTTTAAATGTATGTATGCACGCATGTTCAAAATCTCCCGTCATCCACCGCCGTTCCCACTGACTCGGGGATGTTCGAATAAAGACACCAGTCGCGTCAAACGTCAGTTTTTCAGTCTTACCCTGGGTTTACTTTTCTAAACTCCCTGTACGTTTTTTGAACACACCGCCACCCAATCACATGCGCTCTAATTCATGTATTTGTGTATTTCTTGTTACTGCGATGCATGTTTAAAGTCTAGCGCATCGCGCGTGTGGAAGTAAAAGGCGTTACACAATACAATACAAATTTATTTCGCGTTACTGGGCATCGAGCGTTAGTTTGCTCGTTTCTTAAACTCGCGTGCTTTGACAAAGCGTGCAATCGTCGTTAATGCACAGAAATTTTGCATGCGTTTTTGTTTAACCATGGTGTCGTTGTCATTTATTGCAGTGGTTCTTAACGGGGTCCTTAACGCTGAAAGCGTAGGGTTCCGCCCAGAAGCAGATGACAATGTGTTTTTTTTCAACCTTCAGATGCACAAACCACAACGACCCACCACTTTGACCCATGACATAATCAAGGGGTCCCCAGGCCGACAAGGGGTCCAATCCCCAGGCCGACAAGGGGTTCAACGCAGACAAGGGGTCCCCAGGCCTATATCTTTAGCAAGAGAGGGGTTCCCGCTGCTGGAAAAGTTAAGAACCACTTGCTTCATCGGCAACTTCCGTTGCACTGTTCGTGCTGCTTGCGCACTTGCGTCGTTGTTCGTCGCGCTCTTTGTCATGTCGTAAAGTCGCCTGCGTTCGTCTCAGAAAAACTTACGGCATGAAAAGGCCTTGCGATGGTCTATCCGCCATATGAAAATTTAATTAGCGCTTTCCACGGGCTTGAGTGCTACTTCATGTCCCTGCTGTACGTGTCACCACCGTCTCATGACGGGATACGCATGGATACTTTCTTCCCGGCGCATTTTGACCCTTACGATTAGAATTTATATTCTGCGTTGGGCCCGTTTTCTCCATGCCGATGTTAAGCGGTAGCGTGCTTGACGTATATACGTAGTAATCACCGAATCCTTGAAATGGCTTAAAGTCTAGCGCATCGCACAATGTCCGTAAAACAGACATTCGACAGTTTTTTTTGCACTCGTCGAAGCGAAAGTTGGCGCGCATTTTCGTGGCGACTATTGGCTGATCGCGCGCGTTCGCTCGCAGGCGACCAAAATGCGAACGAAAACGATAAAACGCACCCTCAATCCGGACTTCGGCGAAACGCTTACTTACTGGGGAATCACCGACGTCGACATCGAGCGAAAGAAGCTGCGTCTGATGGTGTTGGACGAGGACACGTGAGTGTCGGCTCACAGCGTTGAATCGTTCTCTGCACTTGGGGCGGGGGTCGAGACATTTTTTTTCACGAACTTCTGTTGTTCGCTTGCTTGCAGTTTTGGTTCGAATGAATTCATGGGCGAGGTTTTGGTGGAACTCCGAAACCTGGACCCGAACCAGAAGAAAACCTACAGCATGGCTCTCGAGCAACACCAAAGGGTAATCGAATGCCGCTGTCAGTGTCCGCTAGGGCGCGCTATACAAAACGTTTCTCCTGCATATCAGTTTGTGAGCCTGCCCGTCTGTTGTGTTTTAAAGCCAAGCGTTGAGGGAAACAGGGGTAACACAGGCAGCAACTGTCTTTTTTTTCAGGCGAAAGAAGACGGCGAAAGCGAACGCGGTCGAATACTCATCGGCCTTTGTTACGAACAAAGGAACACTATTCTTGTTGTCACTGTGCAAAGATGCTCCGGACTGATGAGAGGGGGCAGGAATCACACAATCGACCCCCAAGTGAAGGCGTACGTTTCGCAAACAATACTGTATTCGCGCATCTGTCTGCCACACTGTTTCTTGTAGATGAGTGGTGGAAGGATGTTTTCCGAGGCGGGGGTCAATCAACAATCCCTCTAAGAAAATTTTGCTCTGAGCAAATGTTTGTTTTAGTGAGCGTGCAAATGCGAAAGCATGTAGACACACAACCAGCTAAGCGTTTCGTTTTCAAGCGGTAAAAGTAAGCGCTTCAAGCGGTAAAGGCCTATGCGATATATATACGATATGAAATCTGGAATGTTGCAAGTGCGCGAGAATGAGATTTCACTGCGCAAGTGGTCTGGTGGTGCTGCGCATTTGCGAACCTTACAGGAAACATTGGGGGCAATAGCGGGTTTTTCCAGGGAGTGGCCAAAAGGGTTTGTCCAGGGAGTGGCCAGCAGTGGTGAAATTTTAATTGCCAACTCCGAAACTAAGAGAAAATCGTTTTTCTACTAAAAGTCACTAGCAAATTTCAAAATCCACGGGGTCTTGGCCTCTTCCCCCTCCTTCCGACGCCCATGTCCACGTACTCGTACGTTCAGCAACCAAACCAATGGTTGACTAACGTGCATTGTTGAAAATAATTCATGATGCGAAGTGCTTTTCCCAGCTGCTAGCGTTTAGGTGCAATTAATTTTTGTTGAACGTCAATTACCTGGATAGATGCGTCGGAAAATCGACTCGGGTTTTCCAGTTTATGTGGAATTCCGCTTTGATCAATCGAGAACTGGCGATTTTCACGGCCTGGATGCTGTGTTCGTTTTCGTGTAAAAATATCTTTCCTCCGAAAAAGAAATGCATCGAACTTCACAACTTATTTTCGGACAGCTCTACAACGCTTTGTCGTTGTTTCGTCACAAAGGCGCCAGTGTTCCTAATTTTTTCGTCCCAACAGGCGCCAGTATTCCTCGTTGTTTCGTCACAACAGGCGCCAGTATTCCTCGTTGTTTCGTCCCAACAGGCGCCAGTATTCCTCGTTGTTTCGTCACAACAGGCGCCAGTATTCCTCGTTGTTTCGTCACAACAGGCGCCAACGTTCCTCGCAGGTGTCTGCAGCTGGACGACTCTTCCTCGAACGAAGTGGTCTGCAGGAAGACTGATCGCAAGAAGGCGACCCGGAGCCCGAACCCGGCCTTCTGCGAGGAGATGAGGCTTCCCGTGCCCGGGCCGATCAAGGACCTTTCCCGGTGCCGACTGGACGTCAGCGTTTGGGACAAGGGCGTCATCGGACGCGACCACATGATCGGTGGGTTCTCCCGCTTGTGTTTGTGATCGCGGTGCGGTGTTGTTTCTTTTGTTGTTGTCGTTACGGAGGTCGCTAAACACCAACAAACAAATGCAAACCAGTGCTGTTGCTTAGCGACCAATTTTCAGCGACTCGCTATTTCTGATCCTAAATTATCTCCCCTGGCTCTGACGACAAATGACCTCTCCTGGTTTGTGGCCGGCAACAAAAGCGTAGTTGCTGCTCACGTCTAAGACGTACATGTTTCTGCTTCGGAGGCGCCAAGACTTCGATAAACAAACTTTGATCAGGCTCTACTGGCGGTAAAAACATAAAAACACGTTAAACACTTGCCAACGTTTCGATAGTTGATACAACTGTCTTCGTCAGGGCTGAAAAACGAAAATGATTTTTTTTAACCCTGATGAAGACAGTTGTATCAACTATAGAAACGGTGGCAAGTTTTTTACGTGTTTT
>JGI24158J21664_10007418_pt1 | contig 14573 bp, 13 predicted proteins | sample Ectturendosymbi3_FD_21664 | JGI IMG/M metagenome (IMG submission 21664) | reverse complement strand
CTTTACACTTGCGGATGCGGAGCAAACGAATTCAATTTTCGTTGCGGATTTGCGCTTTGCGGAGCAAAAAAAATATTTGCGACTCCCAGCACTGCTAGATATGCTAAAAATTTAGGGGGGCATGGCCACCTGCCCCCCTGTCCAAGCCTATGGCTATACTGCCTATGCAGCTTACATTAACTTCGGTTTCTTTTTCTGAAAAAATTGTGTGATACCTTGATAAATACTTTTTATAGGTTTTAGAAATATTCTTACAATGTTTTTTCTTACATTCTTGTGCAGATCCATCAACAGCTCTGCAACTTTAGGCAAATGTCCATCACAGAGATACACATATAGGCTTAAACCCATGTAAAAATAAATCATCACTAAATGATGTGAAAAACAACCACTACCGAGAAAACAGAAAACGAATGATTGAAAAAATCTTTGTTAAGCATTTTCAACACCAAAATGAAACAGAACCTTAAATCACATTTTCCAAGTTATTTGTACAGGATTAGCTTTCGACGCAGTTTCATGCTCACTCATTGGCATTGACTCCCACATAAACATGCCAGAAAAATCCACTGATTTAAGAACTCTTTCTTGTGGACTATCTTCTCAAGATCAGTTGTGCGTTGCCCTGGCATGGTTCCCTTTCATAATAAACCACGTTCATAACCAGTGGCGTACGTAGAAAATTTTCATGAGGGGAGGGTTTCCTGCAGTGGCATAAGGTGGTCATTTGTATTTGGTGTGCGTTGTTTGTGACGTCACGATTTGAAGTCATATTCATGTTTCCAAATCAACGTTTTGGCGAAGTTTGTTGACATAAGATGTAATTCTTCTACACGCACTCTTCTTATTTTATGTGTCGTTTCGCTGAATATATAAACTATCAGCGCTCTAAGTTAGGATACCGAAGGAATACGTTCAATGCCACGACACAGCAGTTCATAACTGCAGAAATATCAGGCTGCGTGTCAAAACAGAGGTGTAAAACACACTCATCACTGCGTCAGAGCCATTTACAACTGCGAATTGAGGCTGCGCTGATGCCTTGTCAAATACGAGCAGTGGAGCATAAAAAGTGTGCGGCTGGACTGGCTGGCACACACCCCGGTTGTCAAGATCAAATCTTGCTAAACTACACAAGAATGGATAATGCCCATAAAACACACAAGAAAACTTTCGTTTTTTGTTATGTAGCCTATAGAAGTCCAGCACACTTTGTTTTCTTTTTCCCTGCTGAGACGTTATCAAGTGCCTGAATGCTTCTATGTTGACAACTTCTGTTTTTGATCTCGTGCAACAGTTCTACTAGAGATAGATCGATATATCGGGCCGATATTTGGGTTTTGCTGATATATTGGCCAAAACGGCCGATGTTATTGGCCTCAGTAGGTGTTGACAAAACGCTGTTATATTCCTCACCAGTGATGAAAGTAGAATAATTTTCTTACGGGAACGACCCAGTATTTGTCAATATACTGTCTCGAAATTTCAGCCATAGCCTAATTGTAAAAAAGCAATCAAGAGCACGTCCACTTTTGGTCCACCCTGTACTGTACATTTTAAAACCACAAAAAATCTACTGTACATTTTGAAAACAACCATTTGAAAATCAACCAAAAAGCGTTACAGGCTACGTACCGCAACTTGCACTATCTCCGAAAGTGGGTCAGGCAGTGCAACTTGAGTTGTCTAAATGTGACACCTCCACCGTTTTCACGCGCGTTGAAAGGATAAATACCATAACACGACAGCACAAATGTAGAAAATTATTTGAAAGCTTTCCACAAAGGTACATAGAAATTATCCTCTTTCCGGTTGCTTTTGACTAGCCATGTTGAGTGAGCTCTTCCTTTTCCAAGCCGTGTTTTGACGTACGGATGGCTCGGAGATATCACAGTGCTGATAAGTAGCAAGTTGGCGGCATTGCTTGTGGTTATCAGACTTCTATCGTTTCAGTGGCGTAGCTGAGGGGGGACGGTCCGCCCCTGGCGGCACTATGCGCTATGCTTTAGGCTATGAACCTGCAAAAGCTGTATTGAAATAAGTGGTTTTAATGCCGGGACACTACTCGCAGTTGAAAGACGTTTTTTATTTTAAGTAATTTAACACTATGGCATGTGTATTTAAGCGATTGTTATCTTAGCCAAACAAAAAACAATCGTGCATCAGGGATGTTGTATCAATACGCTTTTTTTACATGAAGCTGCAACACGGTTCTCAACACGCTTATCAACTCACTTGGTGTCAAATTTCACTGATTCACTACACGGTTGATTGAGCGAGTGTTGGGTCGTTGTTGACGTTTGATCGTAGTCCTTATATGATGTTATAGAACTTAGTAGGAATATGGTGGATGACTGTGGGAAACGTGTAGCTGTGATTAGTTCTAAGCTTTTGTAAGTGCTCTCAAGTATTGTACCTGCGAGTAAAAGCGCATTGTTGGGTCTAAAAAACATTTCTGTGTAAATCTAATAAATGTGCAGTTGGATTTGTGCTCTTCAAAACAGATTTCCGTGTGTGTGGATAAATATAATCTAGCTCAGTATTCTTCAACAGGGGTTCCGTGAAACCCTATTATTCCGCAAAAGATGTGGTGGGGTTACGTGAGTTTTAAGGGTTCCGTGACAGGGCGTAGCAGCATAGCTTGCCGCCTCTGGATTTCGGCGATTCTGCCGCCCCCCATCCTACGCTGGTCAGAATCACCGCTAAAACATTTTTATGAACGTTGCTCGCAGTGCACAAATCCAAATGCGTGTTATGTATGTTGATGAGAGAAGAATGCCACTGCAATAAGTGCATTTCAACCGGTTCACTAACTTTTTGCAAAGCACGACATGCAATAGCAACTAAACCAACGAATAATGCCACATTTCGTGAAATAGGAGTGAAAAGATATCATAGAGTTTGGAAGATCCCACTGCATGAATGCGCGCAAGATTGAGCGAGTGATTCCCGCAAGGAAGAAAAATTGCTTTTGAATGTATCTCCTTCATTCTGCGTTGTGCTGCAGAATGGATTCCTGATGTTGTGGAGGCCTTGTCATGAGCTTGACCTTTGCATATCATTACATCCACGTCATTTTCATGAAGCTCACTGAGAATAGAATTCGTAATTTCTTGGGCGGTTTTCCCGTGCATTGGGAAGAAATTTAATAAGTGCTTCACTTACCTCAACTTTTACGTATCTTACTATAAAAGCCATCTTATCGGTATGAGACACATCAGGAGTACTGTTGAGCAAATTGAGAAGTATGTTGCTTCCTTTATTTCTTTTAGAATAAAATTTTTAACTTTTTTCCAAGAAGTTAAATTAACTGGTTTTGTATATTCGGAGAAAGGTATGTTGACGTACGTTTTCTCGATTCTTGAATATCAGAAAGATGTTCGGTCATGACAGGATTTTATTTGGCAATTATCTTCACAGTTTCAAGAAAGTTGTTACCTTGTTTTTTTGAGTCAAACTCTTCACGATGGTCACGAAAAAAACATTTTGCTTAGAAAAAGGATGACATTAATTATTGTACGATAAATGGCTCTCTATTTCTTTCGCTCTTTGTCCATGATATCCAATATCCCTTTATAAACTGATTGATGGATGTAAAGTCGTAGTTGGAGCTCCCACCATTTATCTAAGCAATCTCGATTAACTTTGGAATTTTCGTGATCAAATAAACAAGGATTTAAATGTCAGAAAGTGTTGAAAGGTTTGGAAACAACTAAACAATCATTTTCCGATCGAAATAAGTTGCAAAAGAAGCGATACATTCCTGAATCGATTTTTGAATAAACCGACCATGATCGCAGAACCTTCTAATCGTTTTTCAGCGGCTTGTCAACCCATTTTGCTGACGGACAACTCACAACTTTTTTCTCACTACCTCTTACTGTATAACTCGAAACATCGACTGGAAAAGTCCTTTTTTATTCCAGTATCTTTCTGGTCCAGATTTGACTAACTCAACTCTTATATCGTGGATTATTGGTTTTGGTCAACTAGCTACATGACATATAATTCGGTAAAATTGTTATATCATCGTTTACAACTTTGGCTGCATATGCTTTGCTTATATTCATGGGCGTCGCAAGGGGGGGCGGGGGGGGCTAAGGCCCGCCCATGGATTTTGAAATCATTGGCAAAAAAGGTTGTTTTTTCAATTTTTAGGGGTAAAAAACAAATTTCACCACTTTTGGCCCCCGCTGGAAAAAATCCTTCCGACACCCATGATTATATTGCTCTCAACATCTGCTTCTTCATTATTTCTAACTTGGCCAGACGTTGTTTCTTCCTCAACTTCCGGTATTGATTTACTGGTGCTAGCACTGCTAACCTCGTGCATAGCATCTCATTTGGTGAAATGGCGTCTGACGAGATATTTACGAACTTCAGTATGGCGCCCTCATTCTTTTTCGATTCCTCTTTCCTAGCTTTTCCTTTTTTTCTGAAAAACATCCACTTTCTTTTGCTCTCTTCATTTGCAGGTTGCAGTGCTTTACAGACCGTTAAAATTTTACTAACTGAATGTTGTTTCAACTGCAAATCAAATTAATCTGTTTCGCGCACACTACTCGCAAATACAGAACAACTTCACAGAGCATCAAGTCATGTCGGTATATCATATAGCTGCTTTGTTACGTATGTGATTGAGACCTAATCACAGTCAAACAGTTATAGCCATGCGTAACATTCAAATTATTATTGCTGGTCAAGCAACGTAAGCGTGTAAAACCTGGCTAAAGTGCAGTGGCGTGCCGAGGTCTGGTGATGCCCGGGGCGTCTGCTTGATTGGATGCACCCCTACCAAATTCTAGTGTTGAGCAGTGGCGTGTGGTGGTCATTGTTACGGGATATACGTTGTCTGTGACGTCACAATATGACGCTGTTTTCACGTTCGCAAACAAACGTTTTGGCGAAGTTTGTTGACACAACATGCATATTCAGGGACGCCAGAGTAGCGGTAGAGAAGCAGTCCCGTCGCCACGGGGGCTTTTGGGGGATTAGCACCCCCAAACAAAGCGCTAAGACCCATCAAATTGAATTATGAAGCACTGTGAATCGGTGGAGTTTTTATCAAGTTTCAGAATGTCAAGCCACCCTGAACAGACGTAAAGCCCCCCTATCGAAAACTTTCTGCCGACGGTTCTATAGGGAAGGGGGAGCACGAATAAACTTGACGGTAATGGAAACTTACAAAAAAGATCGTTACCAATTATGTTGTTCCTGTTCATCAACAACGTTGACCTCAAAAATAATAACAGGAATGATAGAAAATCATTCTGAATTTGCTGCGTGCCGGAATAGCTGCAATGAATTTGTTTCAAGTCCATCTTCATAACCCATGAAATCACCCATGATACTGTTATGAAAAGCAGTGGTGCTGGGGGTGGGGGTGCAGGGGTTGCAAGTGCACCCCCAAAAGTTTTGATTTGCTGAAAATCTGGGCAAAAGCCCTGAAAATCCGGGTGAAAATAGCGCCCAACGTTGTTTGACTTCAAAAAATGGCACCCACGGTTTGCATAAAAACACATGAAGACTTTTTTTTGGAGGTTACACCAAAAAGAGGTGTTCATGATCTTTGTGCGAGAAAATTTGTAGGCAAAAGTTGCACAAAAAAGTTTGCGGGCAAGTTTGGGGAAATTCGGGCGAAATTCTTCGCACCCCAAAATTTTGCCTACTCCTACACCTATGATGAAAAGGCACCTCCACCCCCGTGGCACCTCTTTTGAAAGGGCAGAGTGGGAAATGCCCTCGCCATACCTCCATTCTCCCGTGTCCCTGTGCATATTATTCTTCACGCACTCTCTTTACTTGATGTTGTAAGCTACAATGTATCACTGCAATGAACATAAATTAATTATCAGCGGTCTCCTAAGACCGAGCAGTTCATGACTGCAAAAATATCCGGCAACGCGTTAAAACAGGGGAGAAGAACACACTCAGTGCTATGTCAGCGCAGTTCACAACTGCAAAAATACAAGGCTGCACAAATGTCTCGTCGAATAGCAGTCGATCAGAAGGTATGCAGCTGGGATGGCGGACACCCAGGGCTGACAGTTTGAAACTTGCGAAACTGCACAAGAATCGAGAATGCGCAAGAAAATTTTCGTTTTTTATTATGTGGCTGTTATGGTCAGCTGACTTTGATGACCTCCGGGTCTTTTCGTTTGCCATGTAAAATAAACAAGGATTCTCTGTCTGTCTTATAGCCTACGTACAATAACTAAGCGGAGAAAAGATGCGGACTTGTGTGAGCCGTTATGATCAATCCACCTGAAATGCCAATTAATGATGAAACTCGAAAGGAAGCACATATTGCAAGCAAGGTGTGCGACTGTATTAGCACAAAAAACGAAACAGGGATCTAGTGATGCATCATAAAATCAAATAGAACAGTTGTTAGGACAGTTTTGAAATTTGGCTCAGAAATTCAATTAAACGTCCATAATTATCTTCAGTGTTGATGTAATTGGACCCAACCAAAAAAACACCAGTTTCTTTAAAAAGCCCATTTAAGAAAACAATAAAACCACCCAAAAATCCCACGCTTCACTTTTCCTTTAAAGAATGCACTATGAAGTAAAAAATAAAATAAGCAGCACACTTGTACAGTTAATTGTACATTTTTTTAATGAAACAAAATGAACAGCAACGAAATTTGAAGGACTTGAAAACAGAAAAGAATAATAAAAGAATAGTTCGAAGAGCTTGCGTAAATTCTACTGCTTATCTTCTTCAGCTCTGTAAAATCGGTATATTTTAATCAATGTTTCTGCCTTCTCTGCATTAAAGTTGTTTCTGATGTTGGACCATACCAAACCATATGTTGAAAATTGAACTATACAGATGCTGAATTAGCAGGGCATGTAGGCTGCATAAACTTGACGTGAAACTGCAGAGGTTGTGTGGGAGTGGCTTTTCTCTGTTTGCTGTGCGCGTTCTTGCCAAGCCTTACCACTTTGGAGTGAAGTGACCAACAACACTTTGCGAAAACAAAGATGGGGTACATTTTTTACCCTCATATTCGAATGCCATAATAGGTATAACAATTCATTCTTGTGCAATTTTGAAAATGGTGATATTGCGTGATGCAATAAAAACAATTCAGAATGGGGTTTTTGTGTTGTTTTTTTTTTAAAGAACAAAAAGCTGTTTCTTTTCAAAAAAACAAAAAAATTCGGATTTAAAAAAACAGGTGGGTTGTTTCTTTTTTGAATGGGTTTTTCTCAAGTCTGATTAAATATCTTTTAATCCTTTTTGTGATTTTCCATTGATCGCACGACCTGGAACATGTCATGTCACTATCAGATTGATGAAGCGGAGAATTACTGGCAGTTGAATACGCAAAAATTAGTGTTGACAACAAAACAAGTTTCGAGAAATAAATTCCATGCAGCCTGTATTAGTAGACTTGCAATAGGAAAACTAATCTAGTTACAACATTTAACGTTTTGTAATTTCACTCTTTGGATGCCCCCCTGCCTTGGATGCCCCCCTGCCTTGGATTCCCGGGGCCGAGGCCCCGCTCGCCCCCCCTCTGCACGCCACTGCTAAAGTGCAGTATTTGTGTGTTTTAAGTGGATGCGTTCAACAGAATTACGAAGAAAAACAATTTGAATTTAGGAAGCAAAGATTAAAGAAACCGCAAAAACCTTTCTACTCAGAATATTTTTGAAAGTGCAGAATATATTCTACAATGTACGCTACTGTTTTAGGCCAATTTTTGCCGCCCCCTCTGAATCTGCCGCCCCTGGATAAATCCAGAATGTCCAAATGGCTGCTACGCCACTGCCGTGAGGGTTCCTCGTTTTTTTAGGGGAAATGATTTCTTGCTTCAGTATGTTGATGCGTCATTATGAAAATTTTAGACCTCCGTGCTGCATTCAGATTCCAAGTAGGCCAGTTAGTTGTACAGAAGGTTGCGTGCAGTTAAGAACCGAAAAAGAAATATTGATAGTTGTTGCGTCGCTTGTTGTTCATTGTTGTGCAAAGAAGAACGTTATTGTTGCATCACGGTTATACGATATTGCCGATGTACGGTTCACAGTAGAGAAAGAAGGCCCCTTGAAATTTGCAGTTTATTCAAAAGTATAACCTTGGGAACTCTGTTCCAAATATAGTAGTAATTCTGCGGATTTTCCTCACAATTGCCGTTAGTGTTGCTGCCTGTGAGAGGAGATTTTCGGAATTAAACTGATCAAGAATTACTTAAGATCTAGTATGAGCACCTTGTGGTTGAGAAATCTTGCCACACTGTCTATAGAGCAACAATTGACAGATAATACAAATTTTGACATTGCCACTGAAGAATTTGCCAACAAAAAGGCAAGAAAAGTTACTGTGCAGAAAACTGTAGTTTTCATTCCAGAAACAAAGATAGTCCTAATTTTTTACACTTTTTTTACTATTTTTCCCTATATATCATTTTTGCTTTTTGTTTCACTATTACTTACAATGTTTGAGTTTTGTGGTGGTGTATTTGAAACATACCATATTTGAGCATGTGAGAGTACTATAATATTATAATGGCGCACGAACTAGTTAATATATATACAAAGAACCTCTAAGAGGGAGTTACTGTGCAATACGTATTTTTATGGGCTTCGGTGGCGCCAAACTCAAGGGCCGCCTCGGGAGGCTACACTCCAGCTACGCCACTGTATCGTTTATTGTTCATTGCGCTAAACCCTCGCTCACAGTCGGCCTTGCTTGGTCACAGAGCGTCAACTGTTAATTGCCACAAGCAGCTTGTTGAATTTATTAGAAATGCTTTTTCCAACACTTGCCTTTTATTCAATAAAAACATGATGGATTTCCTGGTTATTAAGATGAAAGGTCTTACATAAACTTTTTACTTCGTCTTTGCCAAATCGAGGATTTTCATGTACCTAATTGTGTGCATTCAAAACAGCCATTTGACTAACAAGGATTTTGTACATCTCTTGGCGAGTTGCAACATCGTTAGCCTATGCTCTTTTTCAGGGGCGCAACCAGCTCTTCATTTCGGGGGGGGCAATTTTCATGAAATTTCATTCGATGACGTCATCGTGCTTATTCAACCGTGGCAGAACTTTTTCGCGAGCCGTCACAGATACAGTTCTCTTCGCAGCATTTCCGAAAATGAGAACTTTTCAGTTTTAATCAAGCAGACTTGGACAACTAGAATTTTTTTAGCTTTTCTAAATTAGATTGGATTTAAATTAGAGCAAACTCAAATATCACAAATTAGATTAGAATTAAAATTATCGGATTTGCAAAAACCATAAATTGAACTAAAATTAGAATTATAATTATCTTAGCTCAAATCAAAGCAACTTTCATTCAACAATTCATGCCCAAATGTTGATTGATTCTCATAGTCATAAGCACGAGAATAGAAAAGATTCGTTCGCCAAAATTGGCGCGTTTCGCCCTGCACAATTCGCCTGCATGGCTAATGTGGCGTCGTGATTAAACCACATATAAAGTTGAAGTCATGACAGCAACAGTGGAGTGACTCTGGTTGTGTTCAATCTCTATTGCTGTTAGGCCGAGGGTCGTTGGTTCCCCTTTCTCTTTAGTTGACTCAGGGCGACGCAGGTTGTGGCTGCAACACTAAAAACTCGTTCCGACAGAGCCGATGACGATGTCATACCCAAGAGTTCGAGCAGCAGCATTCAGATAGGGGAAACAACGTACGTTTTCACAAAACCGCAAAACAGGGTTGTGCAATCCATGGGTCGTGGGCCACAAGTGGCCCGAGAGCTGACGTTTTGTGGCCCGCAGAAAGCGCTGGATTTTCAAGCAAGCATTGCGGATTTTGAAAAGTATTGCCAGGACCGGGTTTAGGCTACTGTAGGCCTAAGGCTGAACAAATATTTCGTCAAATTTCATAAATTTTAGGAGATAATTCGGTAGTTACTTGTAATAAAAACAATAATCAAGAAGAAAATTGAGGGCCGAATATTTCCAGGGCCTAAGGCTATAGCCCTAAGTAGCTTAACGGTTAATCAGGCATTGGGTATTATCAGACATCCGTGGATGATCAGCGAATTCTCTAACACGCTGAGCTTGACACATGCAGCTGTGGGCCGTGGACCAATATAGTTAGTTCCATTTGGCCCGGCAGTGCTGCATGCAGGGACGCCGGAACAGCGGTAGGGCACGACGGCAGTAAAAATGCTGAGGGCAATGGTAACTTACCAAAAAACAAAGAAAATCGTTACGCTAAATCACTGCGGGGGGCGTCGAAAAGTCCCAACAGTGTCAAAAGTACTTTCTACAATGCAACACATTTGCTTTCGAAAGATTTCAGGTTCGATCATGGGGGCGCCAAACTTACTTCTTGCCCCGGGTGCTATCCAACCTCGTTGCACCCCTGGACATGAGTGAACTGCAAGCTCATCACTGCATGGCACCAGGACTGTGAACCTTGTGCAGTGTGAGTGTCATGCAGGCAAACAAACTCATTGCAAGAAAAAAGTCAATCAATGGGTATTAAACTGCTGACATTAGCTTTTCTAGAAAATTTTGGTTCGTAGTCCCAATTTATAGTGGAGAAAATGCCCGTTTTGACCTCGTTCGGACGCTCATGGCCTTGACGTACCACGACGTCAAAACTTTTTGCTTGAGTTCAGTGTAAATACGTGCTATAATAGCCAATCTTTTCGCATTAACATGTTCAGCAACAATGTTGACCTCAAAAATAATAGCAGTAATTATAGAAAACCATTCTAAATTTTATGTGTGCGCGAATAGCTGCAGTCAATTTGTTTTAAGTTGATCTTGATAAATCATGAAATTAGTTATGATACTGTTATGTAAGGGCACCTGTGGCTCCGTTGCCCCTCTTTCAAAAGACAGGAGGACAGTGAACCCGCCATGCACCCCCGTTCCGGCGTCACTGACCCGCATGGTTGCACGGCCCCTGTCCTAAAACATCCCAGCTGAATGACTGTCGTAAGTACCCCATGACTATATTGACTTCTGCGTGTGAGTGGACAGGCAATGTGACGTAATAATAATTATTGATAAAGCCACAGTTTGTACTGCAGCTGTGAATGAGAAAAGAAATGGATCGAGTATTAATTAACTGTTTTTGCTTTTCTGTGATGGGATGGCGGCGTGGCACTTTGTGACCATTTCGTTGCACTTTCATTGCACGAGGATGCATTCTCGTTTCATCTTCAAAAAGATCGTTGGACAAATTACCATTTTTGGCAAAAACCGGAAATTAGATTATAATTAAAATTAGAGCATTGAATCTTTCAACGAATTAGATTAGAATTACCGTCATTTCGCTCTAATTCATCGAATTAGAAAACTAGAATTATTTAGTTGTCCAAGTCTGTAATCAAGATGAAGACCGAACGATGAGGAGAGAGTAAAAATTAGTAGCCTTTTACAAACACTTGGTTCCGTACTCAACTGGTGAAGTCATGGCTTTAGTATGGCAGATGTTTAGGCTACTAGTAAACCTGCCTAACTTTTCGTCTTGTTTCAGCAAATTCATCAAGAGGGGTGGGGAACCTGCGGCTAGCGTGAACATTTGATATGGTCCGCATCAGAATTTTCGTTTAACTAATATCAAGAAAAAAGAAAACATTACTTTCTCATCAAATATCATGGGCTTCAATCTTTTGCATTCTGATTCTGTAACAAATGCTGGGGGAGTAGGTGCCTACATTCATGATACTATATCTTATCGACTGCGAACGGATATGCCAAACTCATTACATTCTTCTGAAAGTTTTTGGATTGAGGTTACTGCATACAAAAAGCAATACATATTTGGTGTTATTTATGACACCGGTTGTGTGATGCGCTACTGTATGGTTATCCATTTTCTGTGCTCTTGCGAATGACGCTACAGCTGTGGTGAGGATAACGTGCTTTGCTCACCAGTGAAAGATTGAGTTGCAATGCTCTACTTTCAATTGAAAAGGTACAAGCTGCAAAATAGATTTAGATGGCTTCGTTGATGAATTTGACGGTCGACGTGATAGGATAAAGTTACACTGAGTTGATGTTGATATGAAATTCTGATGTAGACGGTGCAGGGGTTTGTGTGAGAATCGTATTGCTCATTGTTTATTTGTCTAATTGTTTCTTTTGGTTTATTTGAGGTGGTGTGTATTTCGTTTATGACAAGATAGTCATAAATCAGTGGTTCTCAAACATTTTTGGCCCATGGACCATCTTTTTTAAAACTATCCGATGGGCCACTTTGCTATGCTGGCACCTCATGAACAACTAGTCGAAAATTGCACATAGGTCAGTGAACGTTTTATCAAAGATTTATGGAACTCTCTGTGGATAGGTGGACCGCCTGGACCCCGTTGAGCATCACTGTCATAAATTACAGCAGGGTTTAAAAGAGAGCTTTTGAGGATCAGTCTGAGAAAAATTTAGTGTGAATATTAAAATGAACCACTCTGTTAGGAATATGTGCGGAGCGAGTTTTATGCCTGCTGTTACATCTTGCAATCAGGTACATGCCCAAAACGCCGATACACACATACCTATCTGCAGGCCCGTAACCAGCTTAGGATCTCAGGAGGGGCGAAGAGTTTTCCGAGAGGGGACCAAAATTTTTGAACTATGTCCAATATTTTTAAACTACGTCCACCACATTTTTCCAGGGGGGCGAAAATTTTGCTAGAGGGGGCTTCGTCCCCCCTGCGCCCACCCCCTGGTTACGGGCCTGCCTATCTGCGGCGCGGCTTTGCTAGTTTAGGTGCCACTGGTTGACTGGTGCCGAAACCTCGTGTTGTTAGCTGCATAGTGCATTGAAAGGTCCTCACCACGCTGCACGTGGTATTACAATTGTGATAGTAGTTGCATAACATCGTTATTGTTACATCGTAAAGTGTTCGTAAGCTACCACAAAAACGGATTAGTCATAGTCACTAATGTGTTGGCAGATGGTTTATTTAGAGAACTTGCTTTGTAGTAGGAATAGTTTAAGGAAAATAGTTGGCTATCAACAGCCTATTTTTCTCTGTGTCATGAAAGCATACGTCGTTGGAACCATTTTGCTTTCATGTGAATTGTTTTCACTTTCTTGCAGCTGTGTTCGTTCATGTGGGTCCGGCAACGGCACAGTTGCGTACTCGAAATGGTGTTTCGTTTCACATTAGTAGAGTCAAAGCGCAGTGCTATGGAAGTTACATGTTTCGCACAGAATATGCGACACAGCAGTACAAGTGTGCGATTCAGAACCGTCGCCAGAAAGTTTTCAATAGGGGAGCTTTGCAATTGTGTGGAGGTTTGTGTTTCTGCGGGGGGTTGACATTCCAAAAATTGACAAAAACTCCATTGATTTATAGTGTTTCAAGTTTCAATTTGGGGAGCTTGGAGCTTTGTTTGGGGGGGCTAAGCCCACCAAAACCCCCCGTGGCGACGTGACTGGTGCGATTGCATCTAGTGGTGCTTAGGTATCTCTAGTGAATAATAACGCTAGGTCATATTTAATCTGCTAAGGTTATATTTGGAGAAGAAATCAACTCTTCAACATTGTAAAACTTGTTCGGAATGCTGCGGCATCTCCATAAACCCTTGAAAAATTTTGTTGTGTAAAGTTGGTGTCATCATAATCAATCTCGGGGAATCTCCTGGAGTTGAGCATCACAAACATGTTGGTGAGATTACAGTGATCGAAAATTGATGGGTTGTGTTCCTGGTTTCCAGATTTATCTGTCTGAAACGTCACGATTATCCAGCGAGGTTTCTCAGGGGCTGATTTCACCGAGAATCGCCAGGTGAAATTTCTCATTTGCGGGACTGGCATCGAGTCGCATTGAATCATTCGGTAACCGACTGGGAGACTTTATTGTGATTCAATTGTTTTGTAGAGTGCAAGTTTTTCTTGCAAATTTGGAGTCACATGTGGCATATACCAAGAAAGCTTTGACAATACAACTTTTCCAGCATCAGCCGCAGCAGCCCTGAAAATTGTGTCGTTATCACTTTTCCTCACAAGCGTGAGTTGATGTTTAAAACCGTAAACGACTTTATCGTAATCATCACAAAACCCAAAGATGTGTTTCAGCGGGATTTTGAATGAAAATGTGCTTTTTGGGTCGGGCTTTCGAATAATATGTTCTTGTCGGGCTTCATAACCTTTATTCCGATTATTTCCGGCAATTGAAGCGTCTGTGCCAGCGTCTTTGTACCACAATTGGTTCAGACCTGTGCTTTTTTGAAAATCATCTGGAAATTTCAACAGCCCAAGCATTGTTGTTGCATCTGCTTTGTAGCACATTATATGATTGGATTAAGCTTTTCACCAAAAATAAGAAAACTTTACGAGCGTAACACGTCAAGGGGGGCCCGGGACAAGTGCCTCGCTCGCCTCCCCTTCTACACACCACTGGTCACAACGCATCGATATAGTGCATTATTTTCCATCATATGAACCTCGTTACTTTTCTTTTGAGTTCTATAGGAGATGCAAACTACAACCTTGCATGCGACTTCGACATAGTGAGCCCAAACAATAAATTTCCTGCCATGCCAAATCCAAAGTGAGTGGTACAGAGAACGAAGAGTCACCAAAATATAGTAAATGATTTTTGCTTCAAATGATGCAGATAGGTCGAACT
>JGI24158J21664_10007415_pt1 | contig 14575 bp, 8 predicted proteins | sample Ectturendosymbi3_FD_21664 | JGI IMG/M metagenome (IMG submission 21664) | reverse complement strand
AATTTGCTGATCGATTCCTTGCTTACACCCATCGTGGAAAGTACATACTTGAATAGAGATACGTGCAAGTTTGAATCATCGCAAAAAGACGAAAGCAGATGACAGTCGACTGATCCCTCGAAAGCATACAGAAACACTGGTGCTTTTAAGTGTCAACTAAGGTCGTCTTTACTTATTTCGAAAGAAAACAAAGACTAATTCATGCAGCCAGGACACCGGGAAACCTTGCGGTTATCGAGTCGAAGTGTCCCAGCACAATGAAACATCACGGTAATAGTTAATGTAACATGAAAGTGAAAACAAAAACACATACAAAAGTGAACCTGACCTGAGATACACGGCATGGGAATAGTTCAGTTGCCCTTATACAGTATGCCAAGTATCGCGCTACAAAAAAACACAAGCAATCAGGAAAGCATGCCAAGAAATTGTAAACGACAAGGCAGATAAAGTAAATATATTTTCTCTATAAATTGAACAGGATGTAACAAGAAGCAAGGTCGTCGGCCTTTTATTCGCTCGGGGGTTTGAAATGAAGGGGGTTTTCAGCTAAAATCGCTTTGTGCGATTTGATGCGATGCATCAGTGGAAAAGCAACCCTGGTATTCTTCGCCTGCGAAGGTTGTTTCCGCAACATCTGATGCAGCAAGAGTTAAATTTTTAACTTTGACGGTTTTTACCAGCACCTTTTCCCCACTTGTGCTTCTGTCTATCGATTCTAGATCCTGTCGTGAATGAATGAAAGTAGCACTGCAAGTATATCTATGAATGAACTGAACATTTGGCAGTTTTACGAAGATTTGTGCATGGCGCGGATGAATGATATCATTTGTTGGTGGTTGCTGATGTATGTCTTTTTGTATCAGTGTTGTGAGCAGCGATTCAAATGTTTGCTCGTAAAGCGAAGATCAGTCACTTGGCTACAGCGTTGCTTGCACGAACTCTTCTATCCACACACCCTCCAGCATGTATGTGTGTGTACACAAGCAAATAGAAATCAGCTGTTGTTGTGTACTCGGTAGATGCTTTGTGACATCACAGCGTCTGAGGTCAAACAAGTGACCTCGCGCCACACAAAGCTTTCCCTTCATGACGAAGCACCCCTTTGATCGCACACTGCGCTGGGATCGTTCCATGATCTCCCCCCAACCTGGAATGACAGATTTGTTGGAAAACAATACAGTAATCAGTCGGGCAACCAATTTTTTGACCTAAAAACTTTAAATCTTGACTTTATAACAATTTCCTACGTTTGCAATTGAAACGCTGAATACAAAGCATATGTTAGAAATCAAACCGATGGGTTAAAAATATTTTATTCTGTTGAAATGAAACAAGAATCAAAAACGTGAAAAACCCAAACGAAACCAGAGGTTACAAACGAAAATCAGCCAAACGCACGAGAGAAATATCCAGTGTCAATTAATCTCCTGAAGTCACTGAGAAGGTTCTACATCGTTATATTTCAATATCCAACCAACATCAAATACTACCACTCCTCGACCATCCTTTCAATCATCCAGTAGTGGGCAAAACAGCGTTATTACGTCGCAAAAAGGCAGACTTTCAACCAAAGTTGCGAAAACATGTCAATATCTGTTGTTTTACCATAAATACAATATCGATAAACTGAAAATAACTGTGCTGCAAGAAATTTTGACCCAACGATGAATTTTGATTTAATCATGAATTTTGACTTTTTTTATGACTTAAACTAATTTCAAACGTGAGGGAAGATGAGGGGGGTGAATGTGTTAGATCTGTTGAAGCATACATCAATATTGTGTCAGTGAAGTGTTGACACGTCTCAGTCGTTTTGGTATCAATGGATAGAAAGCATCCACTAAAGTTTATCATCCAATTATCTATTTCTCACCGATGCGTTTTCATCGATGATTTGCGTGAAATTAATTGAAGCAGGTGAAATGTCCAAAACCCGTGATCCGCTGCTAACAATGACGAAACTTTTGATTATTTCGCAGATACGAATTCATGTTTTCCCTTTCTCGGCAAAATGGTAAGAAGTGACTATTTATCGTAGTGACCAAACACTGACTGAGCATCGCCAGGAAACAGAATCACGCTTTTTATTTTTTAAAGACTAAATTCTAGGCTACGTGTGTCGGGGGAGATTCTTTCACTGGTAAATTTTTTTTCCAGTGTCCGCCAGCTTCACTGCCCCATCAGTTGAACCCAGTTCAACCTCCACCCCATTGCGGGGGTCAATACCTCCCCCGCCCCCTCTGCCGTCCTCCATCCCCATCCCACCCCCTCCGCCGTTGCCTCCAATGATGTCATCAAAAGAAACGAAACCCAACGACACGCTTGAGTTGATTCGACAAAGGAAGAAGGCCCGGGTGAGAAAATTCGTTTGTTGTGTTGTTGCATTTGTTCATGTCCCACATCGGGTCCCACGTCGGGTCCCACGTCGGGTCCCACATCAAGTGCCACAACTAACACTACTTTGCCCTATTTTCGTGGCGCGTAGGTTGATTGTCAGTGGGTTGTTGATGCACCTTCAGAAGGCGAGCTGCGAGCTCGTATGGTGCATTTTTTTCCCGAAGAACCGATGGAAACCTTCATTCCTGCATTCGTTGCCCGATCAAGCTACAGCTCAATGTGTTGAAGCTGTCGGCTGCGTCTCCAGCCTTTCTTGGTTGATTGTTGCCTGTTTGCCGTCGCTTTTCATCAGAAATTTATGGTCAACGCATTTTGCGTCTGTGCATCTTGTTGCATTGATAGTGGTGGAGACATTTGTTTGGAAGTCACGTGACAAAATTAACCCCGGGTAAAATCGATCACGCGGCTGTTTCAATCACTGTTTACTGAAAAGCACGTGGTTCCATTTCTTGGGTTCGATGAGAGCACAGATTGTCCTTCGTAGGTGTCGATGCATTCTATGTTCAACGTGAAAACCGTCAAACCAATGATCATTCACTTCGCGCCGAACAGGGGTAGAAGGGAGGACATCGATTCAAAAAGACTTTGAAATGAATGAATGCACTGAGAGCTTCTGTGTTCAGTTCTTTAGAATGCGACACCAGTTGTGCTTCTTCACCAGCGGCTCCGTTCCTGATGAAGTGGATTTAAATTTGTATTTACCTTTATAGGCGGAGTCTACAACAGCAGAGAAGCCAAAACCTGTTCTTTCGATGTCCGAAGTGTTGAAGGATTTGCACAAAGTGAAGTTGAAATCAGTCACGAGGTGGGTTACAAGACGTTCCTTGCTAATGTTGTTCATCGGATGTCTGGAAAGTCGCGGCAGAACTTGGTTTGCATTGCAGATACTTTGCACTTAGCTAGCCGTGTTTTGTGGGAATGCAAGTGCTGCCTTCACATCCAACCTGCACTGCTGTGTCAGTACTTTAAGTACTGTGGTCGCTTAAAACGTTAGTTGCGCCAATCAGACGAATTCCAACCTCAGTGGTAATGGAGGTTTACTCCCATAGACGCCACATTCTCAGATCATCATGATTTATGGTAAGCCCTTGTGACGACATCATGATTTATGGTAAGCCCTTGTGACGTCATCATGATTTATGGTAAGCCCTTGTGACGTCGCAATGTTTAAGGCAGTGGTCGCGCAAACAATGGGCTGCGAAATAATTTTATATTTACACTTTATATTTGCCATTCTCATCAGACGGAACAAATGTGATCGTTTACTGTTTTATGCGCTAAGTTTCATGCAATCTTTTAATAGTTTTAAAATTGATATATAATGATAAAGTATTTTCCACAAATTTATATATTCACGAAATGTTTGGGTCGAGAGAATTCGGAACATGGCGAAGCTGATCTGTCAGGGGAACGCGCACAAGCTTCAGGGCAGAGGCGTGTTTGTGGAATGGAACACAGTGTCTTTGGATGCGCACTTCTCCAATAGTTTATACATTTCCACGGCCTCACTTGGCATGGCCCGTGGTGGTAATTCCAACAGGAAAGGCCGAGTTTTATAAACTTTTGGCCCATCTTAGCACGACCCACGCAGGCCTCATGAGTAGATATTGTCCACTCACATAAATTCAACCCAAGTGTTGTCGCCCGGCACAGAAACAAGTGTCATCTCAATGTGATCCTCCGCAATGGATCCTGTCGCTCAGTGTTCTTGAATCGTTGTGAAACGCTGATCCATCACTGCGAATGAATTGCAACAGTGTCGCGTGTTTGTGACAGAACAATACCCCCTTGTTTGCTGCCTTTCACTTGGGCGAGTACAAGCTGGATTCCTGTGAAAGCATTGTTTCGCAGTTAAAAAGTTGAAAGCCAACCTTAAAGAGTAGGACCTTTCATGATCATCGCTTTGCTAAGATCTGCTGCATTCAACATAACTTTTTTTATTTTATATCATTTGTCATCAACTTCCGTCGTGTGTTGCTCTTTAGAAGGGTTCCGTTTTTTTGTTTCCTTTGAACCAGGGATGTCAAACTCATTTTCACTGAGGGCCATATCAGCATTGTGGTTGTCCTCAAAGGGCCAGTTGTAACAGAATTAACCACAATCATCTACGCTACGATAATGCTAAGAAGCGTCCCTGTGACGCAGTAATGGTTATGTTGCAGTGAAAGAAGCCTGAAAACAAAAATAACTTTTTTAAAGAGAGACGTTCGGTCAGCAAGATAACTAAAATAGCAAAGTTACAACATGGCAAAGAACGAAACAGATTTAAACCACTACAGTTTCAAAACATTAGCAGGCTGAGGCTTAAAATTAAGCTTCGCGGGCCATTTAAAAAGACGTGGCGGGCCACATTTGGCCCGAGGACCATCAGTTTGACGCATGTGCTTTAAAACATTTTACGACAAGGTTGAACAAACGGTTGGTTGTTGCCGCATATTCTCACAAAGGTTCATAACAATCTTCTGTTGCTCAAAGATCGCCTGGGGGAACCCCCCTCAACCCCAAGAAGTTGGCTCCAAAGGAAGAAAGCGCCACAGGCGACCCTGCCGCCTTCATTGCTGCCGCCTTGCGGAAGAAATTCGCACACCGACAGAACTGCACAGACTCGCCAGATGGCGCCAACGAGCTTGGCTTGCGACCCATACCGATTCGTGAAAAAGAATGGGAGGAGACTTCGCCAAAGGTATGGCCCTTCTCAGAACAATATAATAATTAAAAAGTGTTTAGAGTAGGGGTTCTTAATGTTGGCGTTAGTGGCCCCAAGGTGTATTGAGATTAGACTTTGGGGATATTGAGTATTTCTTTTCATAATAATAGAGGCATTGTACAGTTAAAACTCGCGATCGGCAAGCAATGGCGTGGACAGCACAAAATTTTTGGGGGAAATCTTTTAACTTTAAGCGAGCAACAGTATTTTATTTCGGACATCGGCTGTCAACGCACAAAATGACAAGGTGTGCTGGAAATTTGGGAGGCTATGCCCCCCTTGTCCCCCTGACTATGCCTATGTTGCCAGGGCCCAAAAAACGCGAAACAGCAATAATTCCTGCTTGAGGCCATGAGATAAAGATTATCGGTTTGGGTGAATATTGAAAAGACAATGTATTGTCGCTAATATCAGGTTCGTTCCGCTTCTTTTGACTTTCATGTCGTAAGTAGGGGGGGAATTAAAATTTACACTAATCGTCGTGAGGGGTATTGAGGTTTGTAAGGACCTCCTGTGAGGAGCAATAGCAGTGGAACTATTTCGTAGCTTTGCAGTTGTGGAATTTGTTTCAGCAGCTTTCATTTCACACTCTTCGATACCGGCTTTCACTCCATATTTGCGAGTTTAGAAATTCAATTCTGACTTGGTCGTTTTTTTATTATATTTGATGTTATACATTTTCTAGGATCGACTTTCTATTCATTGACCCACGTGTGATTTTTCCTTTCAGTTCGGGCAGCATTTGCTGAAGAAACGTCCCCCTCCAGTCCCCGCCAAATAACCCCTAGGGGTCGTTTCACCGCCCCAGGTGTTTCCCCGAACTTTAACCTCCATGAAGTTTCATTCCAAGAACTTCCGATCCACAATCGTTGTGTTCTCATCCAACAACAACTTCCTGCTCTGGTTCGAAGCTATGATGGAACATAGGAAATTTTGGCTGAGCGCGAACTATTGTCAGTGTTGCAAGGACTGATGTTTTAACATTGCCACTGGTTCCTTACACGATTTTCCGTCAGCATGTTCGTCAAAACATGTAACCATTGTTGTATCCACTAATTGTTTCATTCTTCACAGAATAATATTTCGAATTTTTGGTGCTAACACTTACCAGCATTTGGCCTAAATTTTTGAAGTCGCTTGATGTGCGAACAAATGAATGAAACTGAAAATATTCTTTTTCATCATAGAACTTTTCTAGATGATGTTTGGCAGCTGCTCTTCTGGGAGCTTCTCTGAGTACATTTGTGTTTATTGTGTAACTCCTCACTTTATTGGACGAAGTCCAAAGTTTTACGAACTTTTTGTTTGTGGGGCGTGTGGCGTTAACCTTTCTTTTCATGCTCTTTTATTCCTGCCAAACCTCTGTGACTAAGTGTGGTTCTGCTCTAGGTTGCTTGCAACTATTTTATGTGGGTTAGGGGTGACTTAAAATGCATGTCTTCCGGCCTGTGCGTCAAATCACTATTGTTCTTTCATAATTTTTGACTTTTCACCTAAAAATCCAGTCTCTGCCAAAAGCTTCCTGCTTCTAGTTCGTCTTTTGCATTGCAAGCGCAAAGCACACGACGGGTGAGTATTTGGTTTCTGTCGCTTGTTTCATGAAGTTGTGCTAAGTTAATATTTGCAGCCCCCCATGTTTGTCACCGCGGTAACCATTGCTGCCGCCGTAAGGAGGCAAGGTCTGTGACGTCATAATGCAGTCGTTCTGATGACGTTTTTGCTCGTCAACTTGAGGTGCTGTTGTATCGAGGCAACATCCGGGCAAGTAACCGTGACGTCGTCGGTACATCCGGGTATTTGATGCGTGCTTCAGCGTTGCCATGCCGACACTGCTTCTTCAGTAGCAGAGTTTTTATTAAAAGATGATGAGCGTTGCAGCGATTGCTGTCTTGCACTGAACGCAAGGAGTTGTGACTTTCACTTCTGCCGGTGATGAAACTTACAATGAAGCAGACGCAGTGAGTTATTTTTCACTGAATGTCCACTTCAGCTCCCTCGCCACCGGGGGGCTTTGGTGGGCTTAGCCCTCTCAAACAAAGCTCCAAGCCCCCCAAAATTTAAGCATGCAACACTATGGGTCAGTGGAGTTTTTGTCAATTTTTAGAATGTCAAATCCCCCCTATTGAAAACTTTCTGGCGACGGTTCTGGTCCAGTTAAACTCCGTTGAGACTTATGTTGAGCTTCTTAACACATTAGAATGATTCGTTTCATGACTTCAACTCTCAGTAGTCGCTCTAGTGGGTCATTGTTGCTGTACCCCCAATTTTCAGTTGCTAAAAATTTGTCATTTATTTTAGAAAAGCACCAGGTTTTGCAACAAACCAGCATAAATGTTGGTTTCTGCTTAAATTTGTGAGTTTTCTCTGAAATTGAATCGAGAGTTGCTCCCATCCAAAGAAAATATCATCCAGGCACCCGATTTGCGTGATCCATGTACTTCCGGTCAAGGTGCCGGGGCTTCGGTGCAAAGCATGGACAAATCAGTAGTAATTCCAAACAGATTACAGTTTTCTATAAACAGCGATTGTGGAACACGACAACAAAAACTTTGAAAAGGCGGAAAGCCGAGAAAAGCAAGTTTGCAAATCACTACCATGACGTTAATCAATCGCCAAAACAAGATACTAGGACTGTAACTGGAACATATCAAAACGATAGTGTGAAGATGGAGTAACAAGGAGAGAGAACTGTACTGAAGGAATCTAGGATGCTGGAACAGCGCTAGGGCAGGGGGGGCAGTAGAAGAGTTGAGGGCACTGGAAACTTTTTTTGGGCAGCAGCAATGTTGATCTAAAAAATAATAGCAGAAATTATAGAAAACTGTTCTGAATTTATATGCGTGCGCGAATAGCTGAAATAAATTTTTTTCAAATCCATCTTGATAAACAATAAAATTACCTGTGATTCTGTTATGAAAAGGCACCTCCTACCCTGTTGTCCATCTTTTAAAAGAGCAGGGGGTAATGCCTCCGTCATTTCACCGCTCTCCGGCGTCCCTGAATTACCTATACTGTTGTTATTGTAAGAGCACCTGTGCCCTCGTTGCCCCTCTTTCCAAGGGCAGAGGGGCAGTGCCCCCGCCATGCACCCCAGTTCCGGCATCCCTGGAAGGGATGGTGTTCTGGTTGAAGATAGCGATCAACCAGGGTTGCGGAGTCAGAGGTAAAATGTCCGACTCCGACCTTTCAAAATTTCCGACTCCTTGACATATAGTGAATGAAGTTTGGCTGTCAACAATTTTGTAGCAACTAGCACTCAATGGAAATCGTGATACACAGCAAGAATTCTCTGTTTCAATAAAAGTTTCAAAAGAAATTCTACAGGAATTCCCAACTTAGGCGTGTGGATTCAGGTGGACTTGTGGAGTCGGACAAAAAACTCCGACTCCTAGTGTTGTTAGGAATCCGACTCCACCCAAAAAAATCCAAATCCTTGCGACTCCGCAAACCGGTTCCGCAACCAGGGCCGTGGAGTCGAAAATCCCAACATCCGACTCCGGGCAATTTCGATTATCCTATTCCAACTTCGACCTTCAGCTGTATTAGTTACTTAAAGTGATAATTCTTTTTAGATGATTTCATTAACCCTTCTTGCACTTTTCCACGAATATGGAACCTGGTTTTAAAACGATGTACATGCTCAATGCTCACTCATCTCTCACTTTTGTAAAATATGATCAAGCAGTGGTTAGTCTTTTAATTTTAGAGAAACACCTCATCTAAAATAGCCACAATTCAAATTATATTAGAGAACGCTTATAACTGATTAAAGCAGATACCTTGTAAACCAGGGGTGTGGAGCCTGCGGCCCGCGTGAACATTTGATATGGCCCACATCAGAATTTTCGTTACTCAAGTTAGAGCACAACATCGCGTCAAAATGAAGTTCCATGATAAGCAGGTACTTGGATACTAATTCAAAAGAAGTCGCTCTTCCTTATAGTTAGACAAAGGTAGATTTTTCTGCCCGCCAGCGATAATGCACAGTTCATGTGGCCCGTGATAGTAAATAGATTCCCTGCCCGGTTGCAAACGATATCAGTAAACACGTAAAAATGAAAAATTTATGTATTCCACCGGTGTGCATGTGCACATATTGCGAAACGCGCCCGGGGTCGGGCATATCATCTCAATGACTTCATTGACACTATTTTTTGCGGTCGAACGCTGTCAAGCTTCAGCTCTGCTGAACGCACTTGTGTCGCTATCTTTTTCCTTGGATGGTCAAATGAACATGTGAAGCGGCTTGCCTGCACGGCAAAGCGCTAGACCAAATGAGATGTCCGATGGCTTTCGCACCATCGGAGATGTTATTGTTAGCGTGCTGCATGTAGCTGCCACCGCGCTGCTACACATGTTACAAGTAAGCTCTTATACAGGGCAAAATCCACAAACTACCAAGAAATTTAGATTAATTTATTTGTTTGTGACCTGACACGAAGCCCATATTATAAACACACACACCCTGCTTAACGCAGGTTGATAAAAACAGACAAAACAGAACGTTTCGCAAGGCATTGGAGCCGGCGGCATCATAGAGATGCAGGCACATTTTTGCAACTGCATTGAAGACAGAACCATAGGATTACAGACACATTGCTAACACTATTGTTAGCTAACACGTAACACTTGTTACAGCACTACTGCGGAGTAGTGCGCTAATTCCTAAACTGGCCGAGCCCAGGTAAATTGCGAATGCATTTTGACACGACTCGCCATTAATCAAACGGACACTGCAAAGTTCGATCATTCATTCACAGAGTAAAATGCAATTGTAGTGTTCAAAGAATAGTGATGAATGCAAACAATCTGACTGCATCAAAGCTTGTAACCATATGTTGTTAGATTTTCTGAATCTTTCGAGAAACAAAAATTAAAACAAATTAGAGAAAGAAAGTAAAATAAATTAGTTCGATTTTTAGCTTGACCACTTGGCAGCTTTCACTTTACTCTTCATTATGTAAACACATCATGCTAAGCAGCCTTCTGTTAGGTACAACAAACTTGCAAGGTATAAGAATCAGTCAACATGGAAACACAATAGTGGTAGTTCACCAAAAATAAAAGCTGGTCAAACAAATCAGTCATCTAAAATAAGAAAAAATAACACAAATCAACAATAAAATCGCACCGATTGCTTTCCAAGTCTGCGTGTTTGTTGTTTCGCTCACTGGATTCATGAATCAAACTGGATTGATCGTCCGTTCAGTCCTCTGTCGATCGTTGCTTGCCATGCTGCTCCTAGCGGTAGAAAAGTCTTTGTTGCCATGTAACGTGTCTCCGCGCCATAGCAACGCAAATGTTCACAAGGGTTGTAGGTGCTGGCGTTGCAAGGTTGTGTGTGCAAACCTTTCTGATTTAATGTGATAAAATGGCTACTTTGAGCATGAAACCTACCCAGAGGTTCTCTACATCAGACTGGTTTGCTTCAAATGATTTTATTTCAACAAACGCGGAACGACAACGTGTGGCTTCCCATCAAATACGACAGGAAGCTCGAGCTTTAGTAAACGGTAAAATTTTCCAGCTTGTTGTTCAAACCTTGTGTGTTTTAGGCGATGGTCGTTTTGAAAGTTCACAGATTACCTGTTTTTCGTATGTATGAATGTCATTTTACAGAAAATTAGCCATTTGGTATTGTGTTTTACTTTTATCTACAAGTAGTCATCAGCCTAGGCTTAACAGTCAACTTACTTAAATTAATTTAAAGGGTTATTGTCATAACTGGTAGGCCTAAAGATTTGTTAATAGTCTTATAAACCTATCCTAGTGTAAGTGGTCCATAAAATATAAATCCCGGTGGGTACTGAAAAATGTTTAGTTACGTCCTAATGAATAAAATATTATAAGTAGTCAGTGCCTAGTTTCATAAGTTTGTTGCTAGCCTAATGCTAGTGGCAAAAGCTCTGCAAGGTTATTTTGCCATTCAACTCGCACCGTATCCAGCTTTGTCCACGTACAATATAACGCCGAGTTTGTGACACTAGCAGTATGGTAAACCTAGTCAAGTGAGAAGTGTCTCTTTGTGAGTGGTTGTTGGTTTGGCTCTCACCATTGTTGCTCTGGATTTGCTAATAGTGATAACATTTTTGATGGGAGCATTTTTTATGTACTTTTAAAAAATTTTCAAAAACCAGACAAGGTTTTACAATTTGGATTAGGGTTTTGTATTAAGGTTTAGGGTTAGGGTTTTAAGTCATGTGACAAGGATAAGATGCTAATCCAAGCATACCTTTGTCACATGACCAATTCAACCAATTGGGTTCGGCTAATGACAAAATACCTCCAGCAGTGCTTTTCAAAATAGACACTGTCTAGAATTAATATTGCATTTGTTGCTACTGCCCATATTTTCATTGGTAATAACAAGTGGAGTTGGTTAACTAGATAGCCACCATTTCACCAGTTCTGTGTGACAGAGTGAAAATCTTTGTGTACACTGATGAATTTTCTGGTCATTGTGTTTTCATTCATTCTAATTTCTTATGAAATCAGTTACTTCTTCGCATGATGGCTTTTTGCATTGTTTTTGTTTGTTAGCTGAGTCATATGAAACAATAAATAAATAAATCGATCACTGCAACATCATGCTTGCTGATACTTAACCGTTACTGCCACTCAAATTTCTTATGTATGCATTTATATCAATTTTTCATGATATATCATATGTAGGAAATAATAAAAATATTGTGGTAAAGCAGCACTTCAGGTAATAATCCCAACATTAATAAAATCAACTACTGTATTAGGCATAGTTAACTAATTTAAAAACTACTTTTTTTGTAGATGATATTTTTACCACTGTATGTTTTTATGAAGACATGTCAAACTTTATATATTGATAAAAAACAATTTTCTATGTAGTATTTTGTAGTAAAGAATTGCAATAAAAGACAATGTGAGATATTACATCAAATAATATTCAAACTTTGTAACTAAATACTACTCGTTTGTCATATCAGTGTTGTAAAGTATGCTTCATCTCTCTTACTGTAGTGAACCCGTATTGAGATTTGACCACCAATTATTACTGAAATCTCCCCCTTAACCTTACTGGCTGGATCTACCCTTGCTATCATGGGCTGAGATTTCTATATTTTGAAGAACTTGCTAATTTCCCTATAAAATTAATCCAATTCTTAAAACCAGAAAATACCCTTGTACCATGCTCTCATCTTCTAAGATCCAGTCAGTGTCATGTGCTCGTAAGGATATTGCTGAAAAGAGAATTTTTTGAGAAGAGTTGAAAAATTTTTATTCGGTGGCAAAACATAGTTAATTTATTTCGTTTGGAAGCAAATTTAGAGAACTTAATGTAATTTTGAAATCTTGTTTACATGGTTTTAGTTAAGACTCACTGTTTCTAGTTGCCATATAACAAAAAAAATACATAAAAGTACTGTTGTGGGTCTGTGCTGGTAACAGCCAGGATAATGGATCTCCATAGCAAACAATTTTCAACTGAAAGTGTCCATTTTCCATTGTTTAGTTTGAGCTAAAAATCAAGTTGGATTGTTTTATTCAAACAAGATGTCAGTATTTTGACAGTGACTACAGTGAAAAGTTTGTACAACATTAGCAATAGTAAATAGGATGCTTATGTGATAAAATAAGGTTTAAAATGAATTCCAAGATTTAAGCTATTTTTCACATACAAATTTTTATCAATCATAGTCACCCAAAGTATTTGCCAAACAGAACATGGATATCATTGTTTTTCAGAGCAACATTATAAAACTTTGTATTTTTTTATTCGTTGAATTATACAGCTATTTTTACCTTGTATTTAATGAAAAATGTCACAGTTAAAACATCTGCTTCCAGTCAGATCAATCAAAGCTTTGTAATGAAAACCTTAGTATTGACGTGCATAATTGCAGCTCAAAATTTTTAGTGCGAAATAACTGGGAAAAACCTTCACAAGCTGATGAGCTATTCTCAAAATCCCATTTTGTGAAATTTTAAGTGAGACTTGGTTTTGAGCTTTAAATTTTGAATTGAGTTCAGTTCGGCTCGTGTATTGGCCCAAACTTAAAATAGCTTAATTCTAGTTAAGGTTTAAAGAGACTGGATAAGAGGCACTAAAAAGCCTCTTATAAGCCTCTTATCTATGACTGTCATGTTGACCTCCATTTGAAAGATGGGGATGATCATCTTTTAATTACTTTTGTAGTATTCTGGTTCATTTTGGAATGAGTGAATTCGTTGGCTTCATGTCATCCACCGCAGTAAGTGGAACTAAATATGAGTGATGCTTGATTGATTATGAAGCCCACAAATTTGAAAAGTTGTAGGTGTGCTTTGCCAACTGAGTTGTGGCACCCCAAGGTTTATGTTTATTGGCACATATCATTCATTTTGTACTTCATCAAAAGTTTGTTTGGCTATGTAGAAGACTCGGATAAAAGTTTCAATGTCCAATTTTTAAGTTCTTTTCACTGGTAATGGTAATGGTTTATTGTTTCATATGACTCAGCCAACAAGCTGAAGCTTGCTTGTTGGCAGAAGCTGGCAATGTGGTAGGACCATAATGTCAGGTTTTTGGCTGTGAAAGGATTTCTTTCAACAGATAGCATGACAAAAATGCTTTAATTTTCGTACATCGATAAAATTGCGGTTGAATTTTGTTGCTTTTAACCACAGAAACAACAAGGCACTAGGTTACTAAACAAGTGCTACTTACTACACCAACAAGCTTTTCGAACATGCTTTTGATGTGGTTTCCTCAGACATGTTTGCCTCTGTGGGTTACTGAGATTATATGCTTTTTTTTAGTTACTTCCAATCTAACGAAATGGGACCAACATGACAATGATACAAGGCTGGATGATCGAGTGGATGACATAACAAAATGGAAGGAAACTCTGGAACGCTGCATCGCTCAGACAGATGCTGAGATTTTCGTAAGTTCAATGTTTGGCGGTCTTCGTCAACTGAAGTTTTGTGCTACGAAAAGTTAAGTTTGTGCATTCCAGAAAAATTCTGCTGTCTCTCCATCTCTAACTTCAATCTGTCCATAGTAACATTAAACAGCAATAAGGTGTAATTAACGCATGAAGTAATTTGTATTATGCACCGGCTTTTGGACAGCCTCAAAGCTTTGTTGTGTGGATACTATTTTTATTCTAAGAAACCTTTCTGTATTTGGTTGGAAGAAAATGATACAAAAATGCATTAATTTAAATAAACTTCCAGCCCATATCCAAAATGCCTTTGTTGAAAGCAACACAAACGTTGTACTTTAACCTGTATCAGGATCCGCACGAGCATAATGCTACAAAAATTCGAAATATTAGTTGTCGAGCTGATTAACAAGCGACGGAGTGTGCAACAATTTTGCAATATGGCCGTGCCCGACTAAATGTGAGGAATTTAATTTAATTTATTTGTTTGTTAGCAGACACGAAGTCCATAGTATGAACACACACACTCTGCAGAACGCAGGTTGATAAAAACAGACAATACAGA
>JGI24158J21664_10007416_pt1 | contig 14576 bp, 4 predicted proteins | sample Ectturendosymbi3_FD_21664 | JGI IMG/M metagenome (IMG submission 21664) | reverse complement strand
CAAATTAATCTTGACAAACCATGAAATTACCTATGACACGGTTATGAAAGTCACCTCCGCCCCCGTTTTGAAAGGGCAGGGGTGGCCCCCATCATTTTCCTGCTCTCCGGCGTCCTTGGATGCAAGAACTTATTGCCAAGAGTTTGACGACGCTTTTTAGATTTCCACTTACGGTAGTTTTTCTCAATCGTTTTGCGTTTCTATGAGTTTGACCGGGCAGTTGACCTTCATGTAACACAACGGTTTTAGACATTGTATCTGGCCACTGAAATTATGTGCTCTCTGTTTTGTAATCCAGGCGTACTACGGTGGCGAGGTTAGGTGTGACGCAGAAGCTCAGGGCGACTTCTTCGACCCGGAAGAGTTGATCTGCGGCGCTTGTTCAGACATTTCTTGTGCACAGATCTGTTCGAAGCACGGCACTGACTTTCTTGAGTACAAGGTGAGCATTCGCACCCAAACCGAAAATTACGAACCACAGGTTCTTGCGGTTACGAGCACTCCGATTACTTCTCCTGTTGTTGACACCCCTCCGGACTGGGGCTCGCAGTCATTGCTAATCATTTTATGTATTCTGTAAAATATTTACTTTTTAATTGAAAACTGCGTTGGCGAATATTGACGCGATATGATTTAAGATAGACCTACACCAACTGTTATTTAACGACAAATGCAGCGACTTCACGACGACAATAGCGTAGCCAGCCCAAATTTTGGTTGGGGGGCTAAATATTCTGACCTGAAGCGAGCAACAGTATTTTTTTGGGACACCGCCTCACAAAGCACAAAATATGCTAGAAATTGGGGAGCATGGCCCCCTTGAATACGCCTGTGCAGGACGAAAGGATGTAGAAACAGACCGCAAAAGTTCTTGTGATACGATTCGCAGCTTTTTTATTACCGTGTAGAAGTTTGAAACAGTTGTGTTGAATTCGGAGCACTGTCTGACCGAACTGTTGATGTAGAAACACTGCTATTCAGAGAGATTTCTGTCTGCGATCCAGCGTTAAAAACGTTTCGATAACGTTTATTTCGATGTGAGAATAACGTTTTTCTCTTTATTTTATTGCAGTGTCGCTATTGCTGTTCAGTGGCAGTTTATTTTTGTTTCGGAACCACGCACTTCTGCCAACCTTGCCACGACGACTTCCAGCGAATTACCAGTTTGCCTAAAAATGAGCTACCGCATTGCCCAGCTGGATCCAAAGCAAGGCAGCTTGAAGGGAAAGAATGCCCCCTTCACGTACAGCACCCTCCAACTGGAGAAGAATTCGCTCTTGGCTGTGGCGTTTGTCGAAACGCCCATACCTTTTGAACTCTCTGTGTAACCGCATGTTGCTATCACTGTCAAAAAATATCGTGTGCATTGCTGTATGGCTGCACCACGGTTTTCATGCAGCGTGTTCTGCAACCAGGCATGCTGGTTATTTGCGGTGTTGTAAAGGTGATGTCTCTAAGAGAACGTTTTGTTAACGAGCTTATGATCATCAATAAATGCGCGCATCATGCAAAATGAGTTTTCAGATCGTTGCTGACAAGGATACTTGTACTTATTTTGCGTTGCGAACTAAAAAAAACAATNCGTCGGTATACTCTCGGAAGATATGTAGCAGCTGACCTGCTCTCAATCAGATGTGACCAGTACAGAACTGAAAGCGTAGAATCGAGCTTGCTACGTAATACGTAGAAAGATAAAAATAACAGCTAGCAGTAAGTTTGAAAGTACCGCGCAAAATATTTGCAAAGCAGAAGTAGTTTAAAACTGTAACTTGCATGTAGCAATTTGCGAATCAACATTCAGCCAATAAGATAGGTGTCGACGACACTAGCGCTTTAATTTCAATAGTTAACACTTTCCCAGTCAATTGCTTGAGGCGCAATAATTGGGAAAACAGCTCGACGAAAAATACGTTTGAGCATGGCGTGTATCTGTTGCACCGCTGGCATAACGTACCACAACAATAGCTAGTTGGTCATTTAGAGTGTCAACCAGAATTATTTCGCAAAAAAGCACTCTTCGAAGATAGCGTTGCATTTACAAATTTATGCGAAAGTCGCAGCTGAATGCATGGAGGGAAGGAATGACATGTCCTAAAAACCGTTTTCTAGAGTAGTCCAATCATCGTCTTCAGGTTCATCGAAGAGGCTTTGGTTCGACTGCGGCTTTCCGCAATCAAGCAAAACATTCAATACGCAGTCTTCGAAATTATACTGTTGACAGTGCATCAGTGATAAACATGTTTCTCTAAATAGATTGTTGCAGCTATTGCGAAATATGTCAGAAATACAAGATGCGGTTAACGCGCACGATTTCATGTATTGCACGTTGTCTGCGTCGGAATTTCTCAACGCCTCATGTAAAGCACCTCCCAAAAAGCGTTTTATGATAATAGTTTTCGACTTGATAAGACGAACAGCATTAGCCTGCAAAAGTTTCAAGCACTTGACTTGTGACTCGAATTCTATAAGTTTCTCCGCTGGATCCAAGAACAATAAAAGAGCTATACTTCCGCGCTTCAGCTTCTTCCATTTTATGTTCCAACCACTGAAAGGCAGCCCGACGTTGTCACTAGTTTTGTTGTCTCCAGTCAATATACGATCAAAACCACACCGTTTAGGATACACGATATCCGAAAACTTTAGCTTCAACGAGTCGATCTTATTGATTATGGGTAAGCCAAAGGGTCCATACAAGAACAGCAGCATACGCGGGTTTAAAGTGTTGTTTCCAAAAGCAATCGCGACTGATAAACGAAACGGAATGTCATCGTAGGTGAAAACTTCCGGACAGACTGCAGTGAATTCAGGAAATAACAATTTGTCTACAAAAGCATAAATGCCAGAAAATGAACTTGGGCCGACGCTGGAGTGGTTCGGAATTGTTCTCTCAAAAACTGATATTTCATTGGATGTTTTCAACACACAATTTTCCATCACGCTGCTTTTGAATGTTACACAGACGCGTTGACGGTATGAGTGACGAAGAAGACTGAAGTATGTCCCCAGCAAGATGCTCAGGAACTTGTGGGTAGCGCTGCTGCACAAAAACGTACAACATATTTGACTATCACTGTTGCTGGCTGCTAGTACAACCCTACTGTTGTTGACTACCTCCTGAATCTCGCCCGTGTGAAGTTGGAGAGTCTCAGTAATAAGATTACCGGCTGAACTTCGGCGAGTCAACGTAATGCTGAAGAAGTAGTGGCCTGTACTAGAGTCACTGCCTGGGGGCTTGAAATCTCTTAGAAAAGGAAGCAAAAATTTCAGCGACGGGGCTGACATGTGCTTTAAATTAGCCTGTAATTCGTACATGTACTTAGTATCAGACCGAGGTACAGATTGCTGGAGACACACATCCATCTCATAGGTTTTACCCACCAAGGCTTCATTACGTTGCTGTGTCTGGAACAACAATATCAGTTCGACAATTTGCTTCACGTTCTGAAAAACCAATGTGCCGTGATAAGAACCGGACACAGTATCAAGAGAATGAACTTTACCTTGGTCGTCACTGCATTCCATGTTCCGACTGGTGGATACTGGATTGCAAACTGACCTGCACCAACACAAAAAAACTAGGATAAACCTGATTTTAGACTAGAGTTGATTTTGATAAGCTTAGCGCCTTTGCTTCAATCAATGTCTGAAGATATGGTCACGTGACAGCAGTTACATAACGGTTCATGATGAGCCTTATTTTTGTTTATCAAATAGGTACGGTACAAAAACACTGCTGCACTGATAATGAATTTGTTCTGAGCAATGCTCAACTTTTTTAAACATTTTGTTGCATGAAAAGCGCTGCCAAAGCCCAAACTTAGTTTACATCTAGACTGCGGCTGCTATTTCAATAATGATAATTTGAATAAAAGCAGAGGATGTATATGCGGCAAAATACTTGCTCTACTCAATAATGCCATCACAACGCCTGATTTTATGCAGAGAAAGAGTGCCTTACGATAGGTACAGCTTATGTTGCAGCATTTCGCTTTGCTTCGGTCATATGAACCAAGGTAAAGAAATTTAAGCTATTTTCATATGCTAATACATTTGGTGAGACAAGTCCTGCTGGCTACTTCCACAGAAAAGCGGCCTGAGGAGTCCAACAACCAGGTGGAGTGAACAGGTTTACATCACAGGAGGCCATGGATCCAGAGAGCCGGAGTCGACTCCGGCAGGACTCTGCGTTTTTCCTTCGGAGCCAGAGCCAAAAATTTGTGAAAAACCGAACCCGCGCCTGGAGTTACTTTTCAATTTTCGTAGCATCAGGAGTCTGTGTGGTCATTTAAGTAAATCATAGGTAAATTCGCAGTTGGATCGATGGTAATTGGAGTCTGAACAGGAGTTGGATTCTCAAATTTGAAAAACGGCCGGATCCGGGTCAAGAGAATTTTCTGACTTGCGAAATTTCTGACTTCACATCATGTGCGCATGCACAGAGTAACATTCTACATATCAAATGCGCTGAGAAAACTGATGATTAGTGATTTGGGTTTGGTGTTTAGGTAAGTGTGTCGGGTTTCGGTTAGAAAAAAAATTTAGGTCTAAGACTAAGTCCAATATTTTCAGTGGATATAGTTATTCCCGTATTATAGCTTGTTGTGGGTGCCTGATATCTAACCAAACAGTTTTAATTTACACAGTACACATCATTAAAGTTCTTGCCAAACTTTATTCCTTTACTCCCAGAAGCAAATAACTGACAAACAACGATAGGTCAGAATTTTCGCTTGACACCGGGACCGGATTCAAAAATTTTGGAACAGGAACGGAGTCGGAGTCTGAAAAAGTGACTCCGGCTACCTCTGGCTTACATCTCAGGCCTTGTTTGGTCGGAGCCAGAACCATCTGGGATTGCTGTTGATCATGGTGTATTTCGGGTCCTCCCTAGACCTGTTGCTCCGCCAACCTCCATGGAGGAATAGCGGGTAGAAAAATGGATGTATGACGTTAAGACGCCCGTAACCAGCTTTGGACACCACGGGGGGCGAAGAGTTTTTGAAAGTAGCTCAATTTTTTAAACTATGTCCAATAGCTTCCCATTTTTCTAAGGAGGGGGGAAAATTTTTCAAGGGCGTCCGCCGCCCCCTGTTACGAACCTGGATGTTAAGCAGAATTATTCTGAGATCGCCCTGGTTGTGGCTCCACTGTCACCATGCATACTTTTACATTATTTGCATGCAGCAGGTCTGCCGGTACGTAATTACTAATTACGTTGCTTGTGTAAAGCTGAAAACGTTACGGCAAATAGTTACGCTATTTTTCAAGTTTTGCGTTCTATCGTTTGTTATCATTCATGAAAAGCTGTGACATGGTGAACTAGCGGTGGTTTTTAACGGCAACTGCAATGAAATGACCATCGGAGCCTTTCAAATGGCTTTCCGTTATCATGTGCCGCCCTAAATGATCTCACAATGTTTTAGCAAAAACTTCAGCTTCTCCCGTTGTCACAGTATATCGCACTTTCCCTTCTCAAATATTGCACCATAATTCGTTATCATCTTCCATTGGGCTTGAACGATTCAATATCAAGACCGTAACCACAAGGTCGTCGCCAACGGGGAAGCCAGTTGTGCCGGCCCTCCCATTTAAAATCTGTGCCCCCTCATTACATATTTGGTGCCCGGTTGCTGCATACATCCATTATTGTATTTAATGAATGTGCCCCCCATATGACTTTTGGCCTCCCTGTTGCGAAATTCTGGCAACGGGCCTGCGTAACCAGGAGAGGCGCAAGGGGAGAGAATCGTCCCCTAGAAATTTTTGGCCCCCTCAGGAAAAATATGTTGGAAAAATATGTTGGAGAATGGTAAAATTAGGATGCGTAATTTTACGTGAAATCGATTTCCTATTAAAAATTTGCTGATCGATTCCTTGCTTACACCCATCGTGGAAAGTACATACTTGAGTTCAATGCCTGTGACTCTCGCCCTTTTTACTTGTGCTTGGGCGTCGGAAGGGGTCAAACCCCCAATTTTCAGAGAAAAAAGATTTTTTTGTAGTTTTGAGTCAGAAAAAAAAATTTCACCACTTTGGGCCCTCCCTGGAAAAATTATTCATAACCCCCCGTGCCCCTCTGGAAAAAATCCTTCTGACGCCCGTGGTCTTGTGTCGAATTTCCTTAGCTACCAAAGTCCAAGCGGTGAAAGCCCAGGCATTTAGTTATATATTCACTTGCCATGAATATTGCACAGCCACAACATGGCGTGAGAACTGCTGAATCACTGCATTGTTTAGGGTTCCAGGGCAAGTTTTTTCAATAAAGTCAATTTTTTGGTTGTAAGCTTGAGTGACGTGACTTTTGGCAAGAACTCTGGACAGAAAGAGTAAGTTTCATATTCTTAATTTAAGAGGTCAATAAAGAGTCAATTTTTACCGTTAGGTCAATATTCTTTTGGGCAATAAAGTCAATTTTTTGTAATTATCAGTTATTAGTCATATCTATTTTTAGTATTGGTGAGAAAATGTGCAGCATTACATGATTTTACACGTTAATTCGTCCACGTGGTGATTGGCTTGCATTGTTATGTCACAAGACTTAGACTTATTTTGCAATAGCATATGGACTTGTATTGTGTTGCAAGTTTCGTTGAGAATTTGTGTGTTTTTGTTTAATAAACCTTAAATGTTTGTTTTAATATAAAATCTCAAGATATATCATTTGTTCAGTCTAAATTTTGTTAGGTCAATAAAGTCAATTGTTTTGAATTCTTACTTAAGTCAAATTTTTTTAGTTTTTAGGTCAATAAAACTTGCCCTAGTTATATCCAAGCCGTAACCAAACTGCAAAGCCTAGTCCTATCCTAAACCCTGACTCTAAAACCGGTGGCGTAGCCAGCCCAAAAATTTTTGGGGGGCCAAAATGTTTGATGTTAGGCGTATAACGCTATTTTGTTTAGAAAAACGCCTCTTACAGCACAAAATCACTATATTTTCAAAAAATTGGGGGGCATGGCCCTTTTGACCCCCTCTGGCTACGCCTATGCCTAAAGCTCTAGCACTAAAACCTTGCGTCCGCAAGAGCGTTGCCGCTTCCATGTGGCTGTACCTTGCATGGCACTTGGCAACTGAAGCAAGGCCACCGTGATAGTCTGCTGAAGTGGTGAAGGTAGGCCTACTTCATTTGACTGCGTGTAACTTTGTAAATACCCACGGATGACGGCTTTCATGCATATTCGTTGTCATGTGAGAAGATATACTTTGATATTAGGATCACACATCCTACTGTACCTCACAATGCACTACAGTCCTATTCCAACTGGTTGATTCCATGAACAAATCTACTTTTTGAAAAAGACAAGAAATGTTGATACAATCAAAGATTCATTGATACTGAAAAATTATCATTCAATTCCTTTGTGTTCACAGCCAAGACATATGTCATAGCCAGTAATCTTTGTTTTTCATGTACCCTTCACATTACTGGATTATTTTTTGTGTTTAACTTTTCAAATTCATTGCAATATCTGAAACTTCCGACTGGCTGACTTGAATGCTACCCTCTTCTTTCCATCTTCATCAGGCTTGTGTAGGTAACTATGGTACCTCAACATGGTGTCTGAACTGTGATATTTATTCATGGTGTGTATTGTTCAAATGTGTTTCCACCATGGCATGTATGTCATGTTCTTTACCTACCCACATCCTTATTGTTATTGTAATATTGTGGATGTTGCATTGCTTTTTTCTGCCCAATCTGCATTCCTGTTCACTTTTCTCATCTATATGCATAACTCATTTCATCTCCAACTCTTCATACATTGCTGTTATCTTTGTCATGATTAGTATTATTTTGACATATGGTCTTTCTTGCCGTTGGTAGTTGAGGTGATAAAAATGCACCCTTGCAAGAAATGGAAAGAAATCTTTTCAAAGGGTTAATTCCCATATTTTTAGCATATATGTATCAGTCAAATTTTATTCATTATTCTGTAGCATAATTGATATTTGCTGAGTGCTCACATTTTTGTAAAAATGAGCAATTGAAAAATAGTTAACTCCTGAACTGTCAGTCACTAAGTCAACTATGCACAACTCTTGAATCATTCTAACACAAAAATTGTTAGTGATTTCAAAGTAATAGCCTTGTAGGCTCTCTTTCACTGTTATTTTGCATGGATTTCACAGCAAGTAATTCCCAGATGATACAAAACAATGGATTTTATGAAAGTAAATTTTACTGCTGTTGATCATATTCCTGAAAAATTGCAATGGAAAGTTGGTGGACCTCCAAAACAGTTCCTTCTTGGTGAAGATGGGTGAGAAAGAGTCTGCAATTAACGTGTATTCATAGTTTGCCTAGGACTATCTGCCAACTTTACTTGTCTACATTGTAGTGAAACAAGCATAATTTTGGTATTTGTTTCACGTCTGTAAAAAAATCAACATCAGTGGGGGGACAGGGGAGGCATTGGCCCCCACTGGATAGTGGATTTCAAAATGTAACATTCTACTATAAAACTTTTAGCAAAGAAAAGCTTAGTTGTTAAGTAGGTGAAATAATATTTCTTAGTTTTAAGTAGGTAAAATAATATTTACCATTTTTGTCCTCCCCCTGGAAAAATCTTTTTGGCTACCGTGGAAAAATCCATTAAATCATGGACCCCCNCTGAAAAAAATCCTTCTGACGTCCATGATTATACCATTATTTTTGAGGTGGTTATTTTCCCTCATGCAAAAATCTGTTTACAGCCCTAAGACATCAAATTGCCTCTTTTCATTTTGAGACTTTTATAACCTAGTCTGTGCATGTATACATGTAATGTATAATTTGTCATGATGCTACATCCAAGTGCATGTGCAGTTATAACTTCATTTGCTGGTATGATGGTTTGGACTTACCCTCTTGGTCCTTTTGTTAGTTTATTTATTTATTTACAAGTTTATTTTACTCTTTGCTATCATGGGTCAGTGATGGGTGAGCCAACTGCTTTTGCAGGAAATTTTTACTGATAAAGGATACCCTGGTGGACCATTGCTTTTTTAAGTGCACACTATTGAACAACAGTTTTTTCAGTGCTTCTTTGTGACATCTCATATTTGGGGACAAATAACCTAAAAAAATTTGCACATTATTTTTTAGCAATTTTGCTTGTATTTATATGATTTTGCCCATTGTTTCTTTGACTAACCCCAGTGGTATACACCATAAGTCTAAGCAAAAAACATCAATAATAAAATTAAATTTGTTGTTGGAATCAGTTGTCTGCAGTGTTTTTATCAGCTTAAATTTATGAATGACTGTTAAGCTTGCTGCTTTTTTCATTTGTCTTGGTAAATTTCATCCAGTGGTAGGTAACCCATGGCAGATAGGTTGAAAATAGTGGGCAAATGCCCAAAATGTCCTTAGATTTCCAGCATTCCATATTCGAAGATGATATATTATGTTCTAGCTACAACTTAAACCTTATCTCCTGCAGATTCAACAGAATTAACCATGTCTTGTGCAAACAACAACCCAAAAAAATTCAATCTTTTTAGTAGCACACAAAATATGCGAGATTGCTCATTTCTTACTTAATCCATTTTTCAGTGTCCACATTCAGGTTTTCAAATTGCCACCTTGTCAAGTTTAGTAGCGAAGACTTAAAATGTGGTTGTGTTGAAAAGGATGTTATTGTTTACAGATCATAGAGAAAGAAAACACAATTGTGTGTTTAATCATTTAATACATCCATTTTAGACTTGGAGTTTTGCCCAACTTTGACACGGATTTCTGGAAAAACACCTACTATGATCCGCCCCTGTGTGCTTACAGTGGTCACGTTTTGGGACTTGACACTGCTGAACAAATGTTTATGGCTGAAACCAAGTTTAAGTTTGACCCCAAAGTTAGTTTATTGAAATTGCATTTAATACGTTGATAGTATATTGTGAAACAAATGAAAAAATTTGCATGCATGATTGGTAATTGTTTTCTCTCTAATTCACTTACTTTGATGTTGTCTTTCCAAAATATTTTTGCTTGTGCTGCATTTTTTCATCAGTGTTGGCTTTAATATCGTGGGCTGTGTCAAATATTTTAACTTGATGTAGTACTATGCTGCAGTTCTGTTCATTGCATTAAATTCTCGTAGACAAATGTCCAGGTTTGTTTTGCCATAGATAAATAGTTTGTATTTGCCTTTTGGTGCTAGAATTGATAGTGTCAGAGAATATCTTCTAATATGGGGATTTTCTGTCACCATCTCACTGCAACATTTTAGGAGTGTTTGGTGCACTGGGTGAAATGCAAAGTTTGGTGATGTCAAACGGTTTGTTGGAACAAAGTTTGTTTTAGGATGCAAGTCTTTTTCACACTGCAATTTGTAATCCAACTTTTCTAATGTTGAATTTTGTAATGTGTGCATTGAACACAACACACACACTTGGTGAATGCTAATATTGAAAATCTCACTTCAGGGAGAAAAGATAACTACCTCTGCCTCTCATGGCAATCCTTTTCAAGCGTTTGAGTTGCACTTAAATTAACTTACTACTTGCTTTTTCTAGGAAAAATATTTTTAGCAATGGTTCTTCTGCAGTTTTTAAAAAATGCTAAAGGGTGAAGTTGTTACCTTTCTAAGTTTTGATATTTTTTGAAGACAGCTGTGAGTTTAAGATAAGTTNTAAAATGAAAGCGAAACATCCCTGAGGGTCCAGTTTGCTGAATCACAAGCAACTGTGCTCATGCTTTCAGTTGTGGTAGTTCACNGCACCAGCGGAAGCCGTTGGCAGGAGACAGCAGTATTAGTTTATTTGCTATGATATTGTACACCGATGCGGTAGTAAACACTGCTAGAACAATTCGTAAAATGCTCTGACAAAAATTGTTATAGATTTTCGACAACACACCGCCGTGCAGTTAGGCATAAACTTTGTCAGTTCAAATCGATAGATATCATTAATATCAAAACATTGAAGATTTTAATAAAGAGTAATATGACAGCTATAGCTACTGGATGTCATTTTTCTTGATATAATATTGTGCAAAATGTTCAATTCCCTAAGGCGGACTTGTTAGCTGTAAACCATGGCATAGTACATTATTGTAAATGATAACAAACTCAACTATAATATAAGATTTTGACAAACGCAATATGAAGGAGGTATCAAATTTTCAATAATGAATGAGACGCACTTTAGGGATAATTTAGTTTTTACCGATTGTACATGAAAAGACCATGGCCTATTTTACTGTCAATGAAGACGCCTAGGTATTTGACGCATTTGACTCAATAACACGTCAGTTAAACGTATTTGAAAAGAAAATGACACGATCTGGTTAACTGTGTTTCTCCAATGCCTGCTGGTTCGCATGTAAGGAAATTAAGAATGTTTTATTGATATACAACGTATCCACTTGCCCACTTTAAGAACTTCAAAGTTCACCGAAAATTGCAGATCGTTCAAGATTTCTTAAGAAAAATAAAGGTATGCATCATCAGCGTAAAGTACTATGGTAAATGTTGAAAAGCTGGGCAAGTCATTTATGCCCATAATAAAGAGAAGTGGCCCTACAACGGATCCCTGCGGAAGGAGACGTGCTCCATAAGTAAACAATTTTGCTGTTGCAATTTAACTCTGCGTAATTGCATGGCGTTTTTTCACTGCTTTTTCACGAGATGCCAGCTTTTTGTTTCATGCTTACCAGTTTTTTTGCAGTGCATCCATGCAGGGACGCCGAAACAACAGTAGAGCAGGGGGCAGCAAATGAGTTGGGGGTAATAAAAATTTATAAAAAAAAACAAAAAAATCGTTACCAATTGTGTTTGTTTCTGTTCATCAACAATGCTGACCTCACAAACAATAATGTAAAAAACATTTTGAATATTGTGTGTTAGTGAATAGCTGCAATAAACTTGTTTGAAGTCGGTCCTGATAAAACATGAAATTACCTATGATACTGTTATGAAAAGGCACCTCCGCCCTCGTTGCCACCTTTCTGAAAGGGCAGTGGGGAAATGTCCCCGTTTCCGGCTTCCCTGCATCTATCCTTTGACGCAGGCATTTTTACCGATGTGAAGGTAAAGTTCGACCAAGCTGGAATTTTCATTTCTCAAGATGAACAAACGTGGATGAAAGCAGGAGTTGAATTCGCTGAAGGTCAATCCTGGCACAGTGTAGTAGTTACAAAGGGCAATTACTCTGATTGGTCGAAAGCAAGTGTTCCTTGCAAACCAGGCGCTGATGTGCATCTGAGAGTTTACAGGTGAGATAATAGCAATCATGGTATTGAGTGTGAAAAAGCCTGTGGTGTTGTTAAAAGTGTTTGTAAGTGACTAAATGACACAACTTGGATAGAAACAAATCATTCCGACACACGCACTTTATACGCTTTCTTCTGTAGGCCACAATTAATTTGAAAAACGTTGCTTGAATTAACCAGTGGGTGACGGTGGCTGGAGCTTTGTTGCACAAGTTTATGAAACGCGCCGATGCCTCACCCTCAGCAAGATGCTACTGTTCTTGTGAACATTCAAGCACAGTGCGCCTGCGTGAACATAAACCAAGATATTTATGTCTGTACCATGTGTTGGTACAACTAAATGTCTATTTAGGAGGCCTTGGTTGGTCAGAGTGACCCCATAATCAGTCCACTGAGAGAGAAACTGGGCCCAGGGACAAAACTGCTGACATTCTGCAGCAATTTTAATTATCCCTGTTGATGTCACTAAAAGTTACCCAACGTGTTAAATGCTAAGTAAAGTTTCAGTACATTTTACCGCGCATATTTGGTTTCCAGAACAGCAGGCTACGAATTTTGAGAAAGACAGTTTAAAGCAAATTTTGCAATGGCATACATTAGACATAAAAACTTCAGCTAATCTGAATGAAAGCAATCATAAGAAAATACGTAAATGGTGCTTCGTTTCTATAATTTTCCACGGAAAGATGCCCTTTAAATATCTACTTCGTTTCCTGAAAGTTCCACTTGTGTAATATTGGCCTTAGCACTAACAACATGTCCTGGAATTTAAATGCCGATGTGTAAGTCAGCTAGGCAGTTGGCAGACATGCGGCGATTACATCACAAATGTAATCGATTACGATTACATTGAAAGTAGTCACGATTACAATCGCGATTACATTTGCCTTGAAACATCTTCAGAACGAAAGCAAAACCCATTTGCGTGGTCTGATGCAAGTATATTTTAAGACAACATACGATATGAATAAATGCAATAAACGAAATTACTAATCTGCAAGGACGAAGCACCGGAAAAAAGAAAAAGCACACTGATTGTTCACTGAAATATTCGTGCAGTTAGCAAACCAGTGGCGTAACAAGAGGTTTGAGCTAGATGGGAAACTTAGCTAAAAGAGGCCCACTGTCTTCTGTAGGTGACCTACTAGTCAACACTAAGAAAAAAAACTGGGAAATGGTGGTGATTCCGGATGTGAATGGCTATACCAAAACCTCATATCAGCAGAGTCGGAAAATACCTCGAAATGTAAAAAGACGACAGCCTACTAAAAACCAATTAAAAGAATAAGTGGGGACCTGGTTTTTACATTTAGCTGGCCAGGGGAGTCAAATCGCCCCTCTACCCTCAGTTACTCCACTGCAACAAACCCTTTAAATATTAATTCAATAAAAACAAAAAATGTTTAAAATCTTTGTTACAGTTGATAAACATCAACGCTTCAAATAATTCATCAGTCAAACGACATCTATCAGGTATGAACATTCGTCTAGCAACGCTGAAAATTCGTTTATTAGCAACTTCAACATTTCTTACTATTTCTTCTAACTGCAGGATATGATCGTCTGCAAGCCAGCATAGCACTGTGCAGCTTTAATTTGAAGTGAAATGAACAGTGATGCCAATATAGCTGCGCAACTGTCTATTAGACCAAAAGTCAATGGTCAGCAAAACCTCACTGGTTTCCTTAAGCTTTTTTACCAGTATCTGGTGGATCACGGTTGACATGCTAGTTATCAGTGTTGTGGAAAGGTATTTTCGACTTATATTAAAGTTACCCTGCTATACTAACTATACACATAGCCTATTCCAGGCTGGTCAACCTTTTGCACGCCATGCGCCAATTTTTTCAAACGTGAGTAGAGATGCGCTATACCGTCGTACATTTCTTGTAACAATGGTACTTCACATCATTAGCGATTTACCAGGTTATATAATCAAATACAAATGGAATCTATGGTAACGCAGCAAGTAAACTTTAAATTTACTTATTTTTCAATGAGATTTCAAACATTTCACCAATTTTTCAATGGTTAGAGTTAAATTTGTTACTGAGAGCAACCGAAAATTTTTCAGTTTGAAGCAGTCAGGCGCGACCCTCGTTTTTCTGCTAATCAATTTCATGGACGAAAATGCTTATTTGCGTATTATGTCGTTTCAAAACGACATATATACAACTTGAGCGAATTTTCTTATTCTGGGAATTTTCACAAGGTAAGGATCTCCAGAAATTAATCACGTCGTATGTACCAGGGACAGAAGAAAGCGCATCAAAATTCGTTTCAATATCAAATTTGATTTGAAGTCAAGAAGTTCCATTTATATGTTACTTGGCGTTTTCATTATCTTTTTTTCACTAAGTGTAAATAGGTTTATGAATACCAAAATGCA
>JGI24158J21664_10007414_pt1 | contig 14578 bp, 10 predicted proteins | sample Ectturendosymbi3_FD_21664 | JGI IMG/M metagenome (IMG submission 21664) | reverse complement strand
CCTTCAGCCACCACGCTCAGATGCCCGTCAATGCTCTATTCTTAAAAGCAGTTCTGACGTAATTTCGCTGAAAACTGTTTCGGATACGCTTATGAGGTCTAAAGACCTGGAAAATTTACAGCCATCGTGACGTTTCATAAGGTCTTAATGCGCTATCACGTGAAAGACAAAAAGTGTTTCATCAAAACAAGTTCCTGCAGGGAGTTCTTGTTTACATTAATTTAGGATTGAACATTTACAGAATGCATTTTCCATACGTCTTTGTCTGTTCAGCTAAAAACAACTTCGTCGAAGCAACGACTTTCAGCATTTAGCGAAATCAAACCTCCATACAAACACGAGGGGAATCACCAGACGGGCCAAAGCTTTGGATTCAGTGATCAAGTTTAGCTCTACCTGCCAGGGTTGAGTCACGAAAGGCACATGACGCAATGTGTATACTTATTTGGCGATGTCGATGTCGCGTGCGAAATGGAAAATTACTTTTGAAACATAAGTGCCTGCACTGACTGAATAAACAATAAACCTCGGTGCTGGACAAGTGTTTACAATAGAGCGTGTGAGCAATACAGGTTCTGTTCGCTCAAAAGCACCGGTTCTGCGATTCACTCTGACTAAGAGTGTCGGGTAAAACGTTATCTCGTCAAAGCTCACTTTTGCTTAAACCCCGATAAACTAGAAAATCCACGCACGCTCGGAGACGTATTACTACGCCCTTCGTTCGTGAAAAGCGGTAGCTCTCATATGGGTTTTAAAAATCGCATCTTAGTCTGAAGGATTAGCAATGTCACTAACGCTCGGCAACGTTTGCCTGAATATTTGCCAACACAATGTGATTCCGCATTTAACCTGAAAATGGGATCTTCAACAGCGACAGCGTAATCAGATGAAAATTGATGGCATTCTGAGGTCAATTCAGCAGCGACTGGCCAACACACAATAATTTCACTTCAAGAATGTGCAAGTCGAACGTTAAATGCATCAGGTAAATAAATCTTCGTCACTGCAAGTTAAGTAGATAATATGTAGAAGTATGTGTTGCGACATAAGGGACAGCACATCGAAGTCGCGCGTATGAAATTTCGAGTTTTTTTCCTTCCTTTGCCGTGGATAGCGGTTGTTCTGTTTTAAAAATACTATATTGAAATAGACACAGATTGAAAGCACTTGTTACTGTGTTCACCAAAGGCGCAGATATCTTGGGCAAACTGAACCAAAACTAGCGGAGGTGACGCATCACGTGCGCGGTCAATCATTGCCGGAGTCACACGCAACCGCAACTCCCAACTAAACCTAAAGGACAATGGAACGGGGTTTTGTGCCTGGTCAATCCCTTGAAACGTTACAGCGCCTCGGGTAATTTTTGCAACCTATTGACGATAAGTGTCTCAACACGTATTAGGAGCAAGCGGACCGTATTAGTTGCAAGGGACAATGTAATGGAGCAGACAAGGAAAATACCGGATTTAAAAGACCACTCGCAAAATTGGAACCAGACACGGTGGTGACACAAAACGCTTTTGCAACATCATTCAGGCCAATTACAAAAGACAGCTAGCGATGAATAAAACATAGCTCGGTCACACTGCGATCGCGTACAGCTGACGTTCGTATCGCGGGGGAGTGCCACGAGCGTTTACGATCAAAAAAGTCGATCGTTTCCAACCGCACAGGTGCGCGCCGCAAAAAGAGAACTGAAACCACTGCTTCGCCCCACGTCCATCAAGCGATCGCGAAGGTCGCATCCCGTGCAGCAATACCTCTGCGACGGAGCTCTTTATTGAAACGCAGATTTACGAGCAATTGTCAGATCGGTCGGGTTTTCTTACTAGAATTTTGCTCGACCAACCAACTTGGGAGCCAGGTAGTCGTCAAATCGACACGAGTTGCGCAGACTGTGGTTTGTTTCTGAATAAAAGCCTATCCGACACCCGCGATTGCTTCGATTGGGCGCGCGTGGGCGGTGTTAATCGGATACGCTCTGCCATTGAACATTAACCGGAAGATTAGGCGCGCTACACGATGTATTAAACAGAGGCAAACAACGAAACAATGGCAGGCAATTGAATTTCGCGACGGCGCACACGCGAACCAGGGAACAAATCTATCACCGAAAATAGAGACAAATATAGAGCTCGGTGTTAATCGACAGCAACACCATCGTTCGTACCTTTTCTTATATTCGCACCTGGTCTGACGCCATTTCAAAGTGGTTTTGACCGATACGATAACGAGCGCTTTGTCCAGCGCTTGTTGCGATTACAGCCGCAGACAGGCTGACTGGCCGGGGACGGATCGGTGATTGCCGTGCCTAAACGGCGTGTCCGATTGAATATCATTGGGGGATATGGAAAGCGCTTTCGGCAGTGCGGGGATCGTCTGACTCATTGTGGACTTCAGCACGCGATCGCCGAAACAAGAAACGATAAAGCTCGGCCGTGCGTGCCATAAACACACAGCCGAGCGCCGAAAAGCGGACGTCGAACGCTTTAAACATCAAGCGGACAGATACTCGAGGGGCAGTGGTACTGAGCGTGCGAACGGGCTTTAATTGCACGCCGCTCGATGGCCAGGGTTCGTTGGTTGCTTGCGGTGTCGGCAATGCTCCGACGGCAAATGGGACGCGAGGACGGCAATAAACACGAATGTGCAATATCAACAGAAAGATAAAGTGAAGGTGGCACTTAACTCAGGAAACCGACGATCGGCTGGGAAGTGGGGAAGCCTTCATCGGGACCTTGCGTTCGATTAGCGGATTAGTGCTGCAGATGTACCACAGTGTTCAGGGGGTGCTCTGCAAGGCACGCTGGCTGCGCGGCAATTCACTCGAACAAGCACCTTTGCTTTCCCATCATCGAGCGTGAGTCATGCTTTTGTTCGGGTGAGCATCTTGCTACGTCATTGCGAGCGCGGCCAGGTCAGACAAAGAGAGCGCTGGGTGCGATTCGCCTGAAGTTACTGCGTTGCATTAAAAGCTGGGTTGACGCTGTGCTCGTTTTGCCAAGTTTCGCTTTCACACGCCTGTAGCAGTATGAACTGACGGTCACGTCCATTCTGCCACATGCTCAGCGTTCCCGTTGACATATGGCATAGATCTTTCGTTGCATACATGCATGATTTGCTCGGGGATACAGTTGAACTTCAATTTTTAGTGATAAAGTTCGGTCCTAATCTCCATTGCACGATGTTGCACGATGCACGGATCTGAAGATTGGGAACTATGGCTACATTAGTTTACCTTAGTTTATTCTTCGTTTTGCAAAATTTCTGTTTGAAAATTTGTACAGTTTCTTAAAAAATAAGAAAAATACAGTAGTTCACAGCAAATAACTGAAAGCTCCAACAGCAAGACATCTTTATCAAAAGTAATGTGTGCCGGAAATGTATCGCAAGAAAATTGCAGCAGAAAATCTTTTGTAGCAAGCTTAGTGCTTCATGCGTCAGCTTTGAGATGACGAGCATCAACTGTTGCGCCAGAGCTTTTCCAAAACTAGCGCTCTTCTGCAAAAATTGAAAACGCGTTTACGCCACATATTACGGTTGACTAGATTTTATAAATTTTGGCACAATGCAACTCTTTCACAAACTGGGTTGTGATGATTGACGGTATTGCATTGCATTGCATTGCATACAGCGCCAAGCAAAAATGATCAATCCCATATTTTTCAAAGAACCACTTATCACGTGACAAAGAAGACCACGTGACAAACTGCGAAAGAGCACAAAAAAGTCGTGCTGCGCCACCGTTCGCTGCACCATGGCGCCGTGCAGACGTTAGCTGAGCATACACGTCAATCTGCAAAGAGACAGATCAGGTAAAATTACCTACACTCAGCTGGTGCAACGAAGTCGCGATGACGCCGCACACGGCACTGCCAACGAACCCACGGGATGCAGCCGCTATTTCAACATCACAACAAGCAACTTGCCTTAATGGCTAAAAACAATAGGCGTTTATGATCACGTGTGGCAAGTTCGCAATCTAATTAGGACGTGCACAGCTCGGAACAGCCTCGTGGGACAAAAGCACACGACCATGTGACGATGAAGGAGCTTCTGGACGAGTATTTGTCAGCGAAAGCACCGCTGGCCGCTTGACGAGCGCGCAAGAGGGGGTCGGCGAGGTCATACGTGTGACCGGTTACATGACTGCAATCCGCTCATGAAACAAAGTCATTTCCAGCAATCGTAGTGGTTTTCACCTCAGCCGCTATACGCCTATTGTCACAAAAATGTGGCTTGGATCATATAGTGAGTCCGTGTTGGTTCGCAGATGTTTCCAAACGATTGAAGCAGTGAGAAAACGTAAGTCGCAAAGTAAGAAGCAAACTGGTTCCGATTGCAGCTAATCCCGTGTAGGTGCATTAGCAAAACAAGCTGTCGACAAATTCGCGCTGGCTCGCCAACAAAAACACTGAGTTTGGAGCCAGACCTATCGCGGTTGCACCCCTGTTGCTGATAGCTCGCTGAGTAATAGGCAAGTCTGGACAAGCCCGCTAATGCGACCGAAAACCCTAACTTTACAGGCAGATCAAATCACAATGGAGCTTATTACGAAAGCCGTTCCCACAGCGACGGCCCTGCATTTATATATTTTGTTGACGTGCGCTGGGCAAGTACAAAATTATTTCATTAGATTCTGTATCTGTCAAAACGAGCGCTTCGGGAGTATGAAGTTAATCAAGTTAGATCGTGTTGTAGCAGGGAGGACACGTTCGCGCGCCGAAGCCGCGCAGTAATCGCCGATAGACTCATAGACAAACGCAATTATGAGCAACTAGTATTGATCGAATTACGAGTGGCACTCACAACGGCGCGACCGATTTAAACAGCTGACGGGGGCTGCTAACCTGGCGCACCTGTTTCGGTTTGTTGTTTCGCGAGTCGGAAGGGCGGTTAGAGTGACGGCCGAACGACTACACAGGCATTGTTTTGCTCATGTCTGTCTGCGCAGCAGGCGCTAAGCGAAAGCGAAGCCTCGAGAGTTTGCTGATCGTTGAGAGACGGCGCGCGCGGACACTCATTCAAGGGACGTGTGCCGTCGCCGTTGCCAGCGTCGTGCAATCGGGCATTTCTGTTCCGTGCAGTGGACCGGTGAGCGTTGGATCGCCGTAGCGGACGCTGCCAGTCGACCAGAACAAGGTTGACCATCACAAAAATCGCAACCATTTCAACGTTAATTTTTACTGCGGGGTTTAATATTTTCTTTTTAAATGGTGGTACTGTTTGAAGAAAACTTACTTTTATTGATATTTCCTGGAAAAGCAGTCTACCATTCGTTTAACTAGATTACTGTCCTTTTGTTCAATTCCCGTGGTTGGTGCGTTCCATCTAATTGCTTGGATTGAAAAAATTAGTTTGACTTTAATAGTTTGGTTACATCTTTCGATAAAATTCGCTGTTCCTGCCAAACAGGCAATCAACTGAGTCTAAAACTACCTTTCAGTCGAGTCCAGAAGCAAACTTCGCTGCTACAATCGCAAGTTTGCATCCAACGAGAGTGGGAGTGACACCAAGAGGGACACGCTGATGTTAGGAGGTTGGGTTCAAAATCGTTGCATCTCTAACGATCAACGATCAGATATAAGACACAACTTTTTGAGCATTTATTTTTCGTCACCGCGCACGGCGGTTAGAGCGGGGTTTGCGTCGTGTTCATCCATCAGCCAGGCTTCAAGTCACAATCTGCACCAACGGGTGACCTTTCTGAAGTTGGTCACAGCACGCGTGACAAACCTCGTAGAGACGTGTTGTTGTCTTTCTTATTCAAGTCCGTCAAAAGTTTACGGCAGCTGTTGTTTCCGACAAATAGTCACCAATGACTCGAGTCCAGCGTAATCGTTTGTGAATCAAGTTCCCGGATGATCCATTTCGTATCCTGCTGTCTGGAATGATTCCAAGCCCACTGACGATAAGCACTCCTTGGATTTCATTTTGTGTATCAATTACCGTCTCATAATAAATTTTCAAGTAACCAAAAAATTACTAACGCGCTGATGGCAGAACCAGAGGACAAACTGAATTTGAACACAAAACTCTTGGATGCTAAAACCCAGCGAAAGTTTGTTTCGAAGTTGGCACACCAGCAGTTGTGCAGGAGTTTGGATTTTTGAAAGGGTGTTACAGCTCATTTCAGTTTGACCCGCAAAAATGCGCACAACCTTATTCGCAATTTGAAATGACGCACAATAACTTCTGTTTCTTTACGATTGAATAATCTCGTCCAATACAGTCGAGAAAGAATAACAAGTCACACGTTTGCTGATGCAAACACAGCATGTCGCGACAGTTCAGACGATTAATCCGACGAAAACATCATGACCCACGCTTGACCACAGACATTGACGCAGAATGGAGCGCGTGCTCCAGGCATGCAGCCGCCGCTGTGCGGTCGATGCAACTGGCATTTTCAAAGAGGCAGATGCGACGGGTTGTCGTCGCCAATCTGCGATTTGCAACAAGCAGAAAAAATGACGCGATTCGATCGTCGAACTATCGTTCTTGTAAACAAACAGCGAACTCGTTTGAATGTGCAGCGTGTTTCAATATCGTACAAGGCCACTGGGAACGGAATGTTGCCACTGTTAATTACGTAGTCGCGTGGAATGGAGGAAATGATTTTTATCGACATGCGTAAACCTGAAGCTCATGTTAAACCGGATGTGACGCGTCATCGAGTGGAACAAATGCTGGCTTACAAGGCATCAGTAGCACTCGTCATCAGTGTGGTTTGTGAAAAAGGAATAATTAAGGTTTTCCGCTTTTCATAAGGATAGCTGGCTTTTCTGGAGAAGTACGCCAAATAGCAGTCAGTCGAAGTGTCTTTGCGTTCTTCAAGGAACATAAAGTTGTAGGTACCTGACCATTTAAGCTCGTGAGCACCATGCGCCCGCGGTAAATCTACACAACTGTATAGGAACATGTGTCGTAAGTCCTTCAACTGTTACATGAGAAGAGGTCCAACGCGAACGGTTTGGAGTAGGAACTCGTGATCATCAGCACAGGTAAGGAAATCAAGCAGAAACTAACACTCGTGTTAGCTATTCAAACTAATCCCGTCCGTTTTGTCATGTAAAAAAAGTACGGGGAACTTAGCGTCAATGTTCGAACAAGTGTGGGCGTTGGAATGTGAAGCAAGCACGCTTTCATGAGTGTGGCTTCTTGATTCAGTTGTGTTTCGCAACTGAAAGCTTATTTCTGTGCGCCTGCGGCAATCCCAGAACACGCGAAACGATCGCACGTCGCTCAAGCCTTTGCGCGACCGTGACGCGAATGAAGTGGCGTGCGCTGCGGCTTGACAAGCAGCAGTCGGGCGCGAGCTTGGCGCGAGTCAAACGACGCAGCGTGAGAATTGGTTCGCTGATGGCAGCACAAGCGAGGTCGCCGTAAAAAACAGTTCATGCGAAAAGGAACGGGTGCGGCTGGTTGTGTCGCACGTCAAGTGCGGCGGCACGACATCACAGCAGCTTGCCGGATCGCTGTTTGCGGTTGCAATCGGATTCGTAAACCCGGTAGCCGTTATTAGGAACTACACGCCGCAAATTAGGTGAGATAAAAAGATAGGTCGCGCAGTTGCGTACAGGCGACTCCAACTTTGTGTCCAAACTCGGCAACTTTGCTTCGTGGACCACCAGACAGCACAATATAAAAAATAATGGCGTAAATGGCTATTACCCCCAGTTTACGTAAAATTAAAATCTAAACAACTTTTCATCCAAATGTATGGTTTTGTAAGGATTAAAATTTGTAATTATCAATACCCTTCTCTTTTTTATCTTGTACTTACTACTGCTACGTAGTCTGTGCCTTCAACTACGTGTACAGCCACACCTGTCTTCCAACATTACGAATTGAATTTTTCCGATTTTAAGCTCAGGACGCAGGAAACAGGGACGCATTCACTGCTGCAGTGATAGTATTTTAACGTTATTGGGAAAATTTAACATAAGCCGCCCTACAGTATGCATAAATCTGTTTTCAATTTTCATATCCACAATGAAATTAAAGGTTGAAGAAGATGCTTGTAATTCTCTAGGCGGAGACCGTCAATAAACAAAATATAAAACATCAACTTAACGCCACGGATCAAATTTTGAAACCGTCGACAAATTAGTGACAAACAGCGCTATCCGAAACTGTTGTTTATTCACATTCAGTGGCTCTTGAAGACAAGCGAAGTACACAGGGGTTTGCCACAGAAATTCGAAACAAAAGCACAGCACGCGCTTATAAAGCAAGTATTGGCAGGCGCAACATTGAAACAAGATANACCACATTATCATTGTTTCACGTGTCTAACAATCTCATCATTTCATTGTCTACGCTCAGACACACTCAACGCAGTGTGGACAATTTTTTCCGAATTGCCTCGGGCAACGCACCGACGGGGTTTTCCGCCCAATCCACGAAACATTCGTGAGCAATATGATAAACAACTACGGAGTCAATTTAGTCCCAAGTTTGAAGGCTACAGGTGAGACGCAATCAAACAAGTTCAATTAACCGGCACCATAACACAAGCAACACAGATTAGCCCAGTGACAAAACGCGTGTTTACCCATGTCAGTCGCAATCGCCACTTGTCCAAACTAGCAGCGCTGCAGCGGAACTTAACAGCGAGGTCAACGGCGTTCGCTTCCCTTGTGTTTTCATCCAATGATTAAATGCAACAAAACAAAATGTAACAACACTTTGCCGACCGCTGAACAGACGAAACCGGCAAAATAGAGCTACCACGTTACGCGGACGACCGAGCGCGTGTGAACACACACTTGGGTTTCCTACCTCGCCAACGCAGGGGTTTTCCGCTCGTCCAGCTAACGGACGGAAAGCGAGAGCGGCGCGCGAACGATTCAAGTACAATACATCGCCAATGACCAGTACGGCTTGTGTTAATATGGCCACTCGTTGAAGCACCTATGTGCAGTGCTCGTGAAGAACGGCTCTGCTTAGGCAAACCACCCGGTTAAACCGTCGGTCACCGTTCCAAGACTTATCCCGGTTTTTGCTTGCCATTGAGGCCCGGCAGACGCCACGTCATGAACAAAAGCACCGTTCTCGCGCGGAAAAAACTGCAACGTTAATAGAAGCTATCTTGCAGCGGATAAGCGCATTAAAATTTCACGAGATCCGAACCCACAGTAGTTTAGCCACGCGGAAGCGCTGGCTCAGCGAAGCACCGACAGACAAAGAGCTATCGAGTGTTTCGGGGACCCTGTGCCCAAACAAAAACAACCGAATCTGAAAGCGAAGAGAAATTTCCAGCAACTGTCTTGGGCGCACTCACGTGTTAGAGACGCTACGTTCAAAGCTATCCAGAGGAGGCCATGCATATTCATTGGTGGAGAATTTGCGCGTGACGAATTATTTGCATTTCGCTGCTTACGCTTTCAGCACTCCGCGGTTCGACGTCGGTGCAGGCCTGCCGGGGAACTTTTCAGTTTGTTTAATGATTAATGCATATCGTGTTCGCTTCGTACTGCGTAGGAAAAAGTCGGCAACAAACTGCCAAGCCAAACGGGATTGCGACAGGATAGCGTGTCGCAACAAAATGACGTGCTGCTGCGTCTCGCATGCAAATACTATGTGCAGCCAAGAACGACCCTGAATCGCTACCTGCTTGGCCGGAAGCTGGTTCACTGCGAATGCGGTAGCCCGGGACACGCGGCTGTGGGACTGATCTATCCTAAAACGTACGAATTTGGCGGTGAAATAGGCCGAAGTTGCATAAAACAACCATAGAGCGCTCGCTGGTTGGTCATCCCGATCAACACAGGTGATGCTATGCCTCCAAAGAGTGGGACAGCTGGGCGACCGCAAGAAAAAAAAAGCGTGGTGAACACACCCAAGACGCCAAAATTTAATGCGAAGGCGCATTTGATCTGGCAATCAAAAACTTAGAGAACGGCAAAGCCATGCATTGGCTGGAAAGCTCCGGCAGCCTCGCATTTCGCTTCTGAGAAACCAGACATGATATATAGCGCCGGAGGAAACAAGCTGACGAAAAATCACGAGTTTCCGGATTTGCTCGTTAGAACACGAGGATGAGTTGAAAATCGTTAGTAGATTGCCAATCAATATTAAGGCATGCACCACAACAGACGCGCAGTTTGTTCACACAAATTGCAGAAGAAACAGTTTTAACCGCGTGCTTGGCTCACATAGGGTCGAGTGGCATTAGAAACACACTGCAACGGCATGATGCAAATTTGCCAAGCAAATCAGGTTTTATTAAAACTTTCTTTGTAGGTTTCGTGCGGGAAAAAGTCCTGGATACTGTTTTACATCTGAGTTGAGATCCTACAGCAATGCAAAACCCTAATCAAAACACAACCGCACCACAGAAGATTTGTACCAGAATTTGAAAATTCATTTTGCGCATTATTTCACGTCTCCAACAAGAGTGATTCACCAAGCCTCACAGTTTGCTTAAAGATGGAACCCGAAGAAAAATGGAGTCATTGTGAGTAAGACCATCATCTAACAACATCGTGCTTTACAACGACTGAACAATAGCAACTGTGGGTGGATGGGGCTGGTTGAACGCGCCACTCATAAACAAAAGACATTCGAAAACACAAGAAGCCTTCCTTACTTCTATCTTTGATCTACACATCATTTGTTTAAACGGCAGTGCAGTATCTCGCTCATTTGTGAGTTGAATCAACATGCGTAAAGTCCACAGTTCAATCTTTAAGATGGTTGCTACTGTGACCAAGAGACCCTATTAAACTGTTTCGTCGTCCTTGACGGTAATTTGCCGAGCAGAGACCGGCGAATCCAGGAAAGTATAACAATATTCAGGTTTTTTTAAGGCGTTTTAGGGACCCGATTCGGGTCCCGAGAATTTCAAATCGGGTCCCTAGAATCAGGGAATATCATCATCGGGTCCCTAAAATCTGACAAAATCGGGTCCCTAGAATCAGAGAAATCGGGTGCCTACAGATCCATACCGGGTACCTAACATTTTCCTTAAAAAAAACCTGCATTACTTAAACTTATAGTCTGAAGGGCAGCTAAAATGGCGCGTATGGCACGGGCCGGAATGGCCGCAGAATGGAAAAAACTGCCTGGGTATGCAGGGCTCAAATGCAAGACGGATTTCGTTTTTTTAAGTTTAAATAATAATTATTTGCTTGAATTGTAAACCAAAGCCAGTTGCATGCCTTGCTAGTTCCTGGACCTCAGAACGCAACATTATCAAGAGCGTTAATAAGGGAAACAAACTACTGGTTGCCGCATTATGAACGCTGACATTAACGAATATAAATTTATAAATTGCCATTGGAACAAGTATCCAAGCTGATGATTGCGTACGCATCCTAGGACTGCATGAGTTGACGAACGGTTGTGGTTTCCCCAATTAACGAATGTATATTTGTTTTTTCGCAAAATGTTTAATTCAAAACGCAAAAATCTCTCAGAATAGCTTTCAAATGCAGATTGATTGCAAATTTTGGCGCAAGGTTGTGAAATAAATTTGATAATATGACGTTCTCGAGATAGCGTCAGTTAGAATCAGACTTTACCAAAAAACAATGGTCCAGCTATGAATATTCCATAAATATGTGACAATACAGGCACCGGACCGCGCGTTTTTCTTGACATTATTCGTCACGAGAATACGAAAATTTCTCAAAAATTATTACTCCGCATATTTAAAACCAACCGCTTAATCTTCGTGNTCGTGCAATTTTTGTCACAATCTAGTACGACATATTTCATGTTTAAATACGACGTATTTCACAACTGTTTTTTGAAACCTTTTTACCAGATCCGTTCNTGTTTGCTTGTTTTTTATTGACAGGAAACGCCGACAGTTGCAGCAATGNTTTCAAAAACCGTTNAGTTGCACTAATTCCCGCAAAGTATAACAATTTTTACAAAGGTTTCGAAATTGAAACGAAAAACATGGCCAGCAATAACATTCCAGTAAAACATTTTACCAAGAATTTCGCCTCGATTCTCCACAGTACTGCGGTCACGCAGGACAGAGAGTAATTTTTCAGAAAACTGACTTTTCTTTGGCGCCCGGTTAGTGACACTGGTATCACCGATGTGGTCACAACTGCTAGTGCTTTCAGGAAAGTGACCGTATCACAAGCGTGCTAAAAAGAATTTCTGTGTAACAATATCTTGTCATGCACTAACGAAAATACTGCCTCTTACCTGTACCTTCTGGTCATGTCCGGCGTGCGTGAAAAACCGGGGCACACGTGATGCGTATTTTTCTCTCGATTCCCAGCTTTTGCTTCCAGCGGCGCACTCGCTTCTCCGGAACTCTACAAAGAATCGGTATAATGAATACAACAGTAATACATCGAAAATATTGTCTGGCACGATTGCAACTATAACAACGGTTATTAGTTGAACCTTACGGAAATTGTGATTAACAGTCAAAACGCTATTGGTTTCGCAAGTGCTCACGCAGAAATAAAAGTCACCTTGCTTCTAAATAAACAGTGTCGTCACTACATAAGCATAGTCATCCGCTAGGCAAACAAATTGCATTTTTTCAGTAAGGTACCGTTTGAGTTGCACAAATATTTACTGAATTAAGAAAATTAAGGTGTAACTTCGAACCATGTGAGTGAAAAACACCACGCAAGTAGTTGTTTTTTTTCATCATTTATTCAGCGTGCAATACCAGTTTGGTAAACAAACCCGCGGAAACTAATGCTAACCGGCACCTCACGGCTTCTTTTCTTCCCTTCAATATAGCTGATGACCGACTGTCGTGTCGCTTTTGTGAAGCTCTTTCTTCTGACCATATGGCCAACACCTTCACTACCGCTGGGCAAAGAGTCCTGCAAAACCACCAGAAGAATCTTGAGTCTTAAATGAATGGGTTGAAACGAGGGGGCCGTGGGCAGAAAAACTTCGTTGTTGTTCTGTCCATTCCCCGTCATCATATAACAATCAGTTTATAATACATAACAATCTGTTTATTAATACACAACAATCAGTTTCACATATACATCAGCCTGCGTATAGATGACATGATAGCAGATTAATTTCGCGAACGAAACAGAATCTATTTCTATCACAGTCGGTAATTAAACAGCCTAAATGCTCCCATTGTTCAATCCTTTACCGCACTTTGAACCACAAACACAGCATATTGTACATAAATTTTCCACTGCACCGTCAAGACAATAAAAAATGTCTTTAACCACTTTCATACATACCGACGACTGGCAGTAACTGTCATTAGCATCTGCCGTGATCAGTTTCTCGATAATTGGACTTCCTTCTTCATCCCGAATCCCAGGCCTTCGTACATCCCTGGCAGAGCTGAATTGGACAAGTTCTTCTTGCTTGCTCAGAAGAGACTGCTTTTTCGCTTCGCTGGTTAACTCATTCAACGATGGTCTTGAAGGCAGTGCCACACGACGAGACTCTCGCCTAACCAAGCTCCCTTGTTCGGGTTTGCTTTGTTGGCGTTGGTAAAATGCAAGCTTTCCATCGCGCTTCAACTTGTGATATCCTACACCAAAAATACAACCAATATCACATTCATGTCAAAACAAATGAGCGAGGTTTTTACGCTTTGACTGAATGCACCAGAACATGCAAAACATAGATACCTTGGTGGCCAGGTACGACTTGGCAATAAGAAACCACAACACGTTAAGGGCACTAACAGAAGATAAAGCTAAGAGAACAAAACACCGTAAATCACGCCACAAATGGATGGAGATTTTCATACATTCTTGTTTTCAAAGATGTACGGTGCACTCAAAAGGTTTATTTTTTTCTTTTCACTTATAACCGATTGTCCTTCATAGTGTCAGTATTTTTACAACCACATTTCTGGTTTATTCCTAACGCCGATACCGATTTATCGACATCCGATTCTACAAAAAATTCGCGTGTCAAACGCTTCACTTAATGAATAGGCCTAAACTCTGTCAAAACTATTTCAAGATCTCGGGAAATATTTTGGCGATGATTTTCACGGCAAATAATGGTTGGTTTTAAACACACAAGGCATCATTATCAACAAGAAATGTTCAAACAACATATCAGAACAATCCTGTTCGTTACCTGTCAAGAAATAGCATCTGAGAAAGATAACAGTTGAAATTTGAAATGTCCCACTTTACCTAAACAGGTTAAGCCAATCTTGTAATCAGGCTCCACACCCAAATAACTTCTAAAACAAACTCACTTTATAAGTATATGGGATAAAAGGCAATGTCAGAAAGAAACTGGGAAGATTTTCACAAAATGTGATTTACGTATGCCATCAAATTGATTTGGACATGTCCAACTCAAAATATATTTCAAAATAATGCAGTGGTTTACCCAATGCAGGTGGAAAAATCTACACACCACCTGAACATACTTCGATAAGCCATTTAATTACTGTTAAATTTGGTGAAAACTTATTTCACCCTTTCTTGTTTGATTACAACTTGATGTATTTTATCTCAATGTTTTCCAACATTACGCAATCTTCTGAGGCTAAGTGGGTAATCCTCTCAATTAATGGTTAACCCAGATGTACACGTTTGCCAGTTATAAGCAATATGTAAAATACTAAGATAGACAACTTGAAGAAAAAAGATATAAGTTT
>JGI24158J21664_10007413_pt1 | contig 14579 bp, 14 predicted proteins | sample Ectturendosymbi3_FD_21664 | JGI IMG/M metagenome (IMG submission 21664) | reverse complement strand
GTCACTTAACATACATTTTGCGTGTCCCCTCAGGCAAGTTCCCATCAGATCCATGCAGCACATTTTAGTAGCCAATAAGGTCTAGTTCAGGAGTGCAAAAATGCGGTCGAGCACTCGCGCCGCGCGATCAAAAACGTGGAGTGCGTCAACGTTCTTTTACGTTTTATACTTAATGCATATGAATGCTGTATGAGAAAGCTTATATGTGTGGTCTACTAAAAATTACTGAGCGCTACTAACATTCACAGAAATTTTTGCACCCTGGTCTAGTTACAAGACTTTGATAAAATGCACTTTTTGTAATTCCACTCTTTGGATGAACCACTGCCTTGGATGTCCGGGTCCGTCGCCTTGTTCATCCCCAACTGCACATCCCTGTAAGAACATTGTGTAAGTTTTTATCGCTGTTCTAAAATCATGTATGCGCAATACAGCACTCTGCATGCACTGTGAAAGCTGGATTCCCGTCCCATTGTGACGCAAGTATAAAATGATGGGGAAGTCAGGAAGTTCGCAACCAGTGCTCTCACTTTTAGGATTTTGTCCGTAGATTGGAATTTTTGACTCTTAGGGATTTTTGGGGATTTAGGGATTTTCGGAAACGTATGTAAATGTGTGAAATGAACTATTTCAGTTCATTTTGCAAATCATATGTGGTTCTATTTTTAACAAATATCATTGACACTCCAAATTTAAACCACGTTGAAGTCGCCGACACCGCAACCTCCAAAATTAAAGAAAGTGTTTCTCTTCAGGAAAAACCTGTGATTTACCACGCTGGTGATTTTATGCAGCACCACCACAGATTTAGAGATTTTTGGTACTGTTCTTGAGATTTTCGGGGTTGCATTTGTGAGAACCCTGTTCGCAACCCTGGCTTTCTGAAAGCGTTGCGACGCAGCTGTGAGTCAAACCACAAGCGGACACTTATTGCTGGCGACAGAAACTCCGCCTTCAAACGTCACTAAGGTCCGTAATTGATGGTCTCGATGAGATTTCGCAATGACATTCGACATTTTGTAAATTGCAATTATTAGCATCAGCTGACATTTGACATTTCGTAGTTAGTACGTAACATTCCGACCTCAATTTGGCACCCCCGAAGTGCTGCTCCCGGGGACAGATGTCCCTCTTTGCCCCCCCTGGTTACGCCACTGCCTTGAGAGACAAGAATGCAGTCATATCCTGTCTATACATAAGGTGAAAAGTGCAAAAAAGTGGTCGCGGATAGCGTGAGATTATTCCTGTAAGTCATCAGCGTAGTCCAACTACTTTTCACCTACGGGTCATTTTACAAAAACGAGACAACTTGCGCGCCACTTCCAACAAAATGATGTATAAAACAACAGAATCACATTTGAAACTATAAAAGGGAAGATAAGTGAGACCATCATTGAAAGTTTTATACAGCACTCAGCAGCAAAACGCAACTTACTACATACAAACCTCTGTCAGGTGGGATGCCTGTGGTCGAGGCTTCTTGGACTCTATCGTTCCTTTATCTATGCCAGTGTTAGTGGTAGCAAGTCAGAGACTGTCGTTCAGTGTCTTGCCTGCCATTGGATTTCTGTTTTTAGATTCGACTTGCTTCATAGTAGAAAATGTACTCTCACACACGTATGTGCTTCCAAATATCGAGTGCATTTTTAGTGCGAAATCTTTCAGTTTGAGAAATCTATCTGTGCTGACAAATTTCTAGAAGCTCTCTACAGCCAAACCCAGGTTTTCTCAACTTGTGGGCTGTGAGCGGGCTCAGGGAAGAATTTTTGACTGGTCACGGCCTGGTTTTATTGAAATTGAGTCCGTTTGGCAAGTTAAACCTTATAATAGAAAATGAAGGTAGCTCATGAACTTCAAACGTCATGATACGCTCTCTCTCGTCATTATGTGTTAGAAATTATTGCGACATGGAAATTCCCACGTAGCTCATCACGGCGTGCACAATATACAGTTACTGAAGGCAATTTGAGACAGACAGGCGACTCTTGTTGCCATGAAAACAAAATCTTTAAGCAGCCTTAATGCGGAAGATGACTTGATCTGCGCATTATCATGTATTGAGCTTTGAATATTTCTACTTTCTAGCAACAAACAGGCTCAGCCTTTGCGTTGATTGTAGCGCACGTTGTGATAAAAGTTTTAAGTTGTTTGTATTTCTGCTCTGTGCATGTGCAACAGTTGTCATATTAGAGATGTTGCACAGTCAGTGGGCCATGGGCCCTCTGTTTGTCTTTTAATTGGGCCACATGCTTGAAAAGTTTGAGAGACCCCTAGTCTAATGCCCTTATTATTGTACATTTTTATAAAAGATATTATGCTTGTTCTAATCAAAATTACGTGCTGCAATATACACACAACATCAAACCAATACTAAGAAAGCTCGCGGGCCTTAAAAATTTGGTCCGCGGGTCATATACGGACCGCAGGCCTGTAGTTGGACCAGGTTTCTGTAAGCAGCAGTATACGAGGCAGGGATATATAGGGGTTTCTAGATATCCCTGATGCGAGGGGGAAGAACCGAAATACAGTCAACAGAGCACCAGACTCAGACTACTGCACAGTGATGCAGTGCACTGCAGAGATGGGCACAAGCTATGAATTTGAAGGTTGGTTCCAGTCCGAGTTCACACCTTATCCCTGGCCAAGGGTGACATTTGGGGCGAGGCCTCCAGGGATGTAGTGCTAACAAAAGAGGTGTGGGAACGCACCCAAAAAATAGCCATTTTAAAACAGCTTCGAACTCATTTCAAAGCAAAACACAAAAAAGGTGTGGGAACGCTGTTCCCACGCGTTTCCGCCCCATTACACCCTGGAAGCCCCATTGCCAAAAAATTGGCTCCTTGCAACTTTTAGCCACACACTGGTATTATTGTCCCAGAGCTGGTTGGATGGTGAGAGTGATGGGAAATCAGACTTCAGTCACACAGCAACTCAGCTGGTAATTATCGCATATATTAAATTTTCATATATGTCATATAATGTATCATGGTTACGTACGGTTGTTTCAGTCAACTATTTAGTTGGCATTTCTAATTCTGGTAGATGCACCCAGAATATCCAAGCGACTGCGCTTTGATTTTTCCAACTTGTTATTCAAAGATAAGTTGATCATCATCGCAATCGGTGGGCGATAAGGACACTGAACCAAATTCTTCGTTTTCCCGGTCTTCAGTAAACCCATGCATCTTGAAAGCTAGATTGTAGAGGGCTTCTTTTGCACTGACCTGCTGATTATCTGTGAGCATCATCCTATAATGGGGATCGCAATAGCGATGGAGGATGCTTTTTCAAAGTGAGTGGGCTGGTGGGCATAAACAGGCATACTCCAACTTGAGATACATTGAACATAACGCAACATGCTTCAGCTTAAGGTACATCGAAACAAACATGTACAACCGCTGAAGTAGGTTATCAGTACTTTATTGTTTAATATCTAGCAAGGCCAGCTTCAAAAGTTTTCATATCAACCAGTTTCACATATTCACTTCTACACAGTACACACATAGAGTGTGCTTGACTGCAACGGAAGACTTTCAAAATGCACAATCATAGTGAAGGCCTTGCCCTAATAATTAAATGTATAATTCCAACCTGCCTGAAACCAAAACACCACAGTATGCCAATAATACCTATACTTGGCAATATTGTTAAAATAGGTCAATAATTTAATGAGTGGAAACTGTTCTTTTTCTTCTTTTGACGAGTTCTTCCAACCCACTGCATGGCCGCACTAGATTTCGGGGCACGTATCGAGCAGCCATTCGATTGTCTCATCGTCCAAAACCGTCTGGTCGTGCAGTCCATGAGGTGGTCGATGGATTGGACACTCGAGGACAACATGGTCGACGGTTTGTTCTTCTGTGCCACACTCACAGGCCTCAGAGGAGGCCATACTTCATTTGTACAGGCAGGAGCGGAAACGTCCGACACCGGTGCGGAGATTGTTAACCCTCCAACGCCAAACTCAACAGATTTGTAACGGTTCAAATTTGTTTGTTTCTATGGTCAATGAAACAGGTTTTCGCGCAACTGTCCATATCAAAAAATTTGTTACGTTTCGAAGTCGAACCTTTCAATTGAAAATTTTGAAAAATTCAAACGTGAATTTCAAGACACGCTTGAATTCCTCTTGACCGAGGTTTACGAGCATTCAATGTTGAGTGGTTTGGGGAGGGTGCTGTGAGGGATTAGGAAGAAACTTGAGGTTAGGTAATTTTTTTGAGTTGCTACTCAGTTCAGTGTTTGAATATGCATAATAAGCTTTATGGACTTATGTTCTGATAGAACTTATTAGCCTAGGTCCAATTGTAACAAATCTGTGCATGTGGTCGTTGACACCTTAGCTGCCAGTGTGGTTTCAGCTTAGCACAGTAGTTTGCACGTGTCTTTGCAAGTCCATAACTTCTCTGCCGATTGCGCTAGAGAGCTGTTTAAACCCTCAAAAGACTTTGCAAGTCTTCGAGTCCGCAATGAAAAAATTTTTTTTGATTCTGTGTTTTGGATTTTTTGTGAGTGACGTCTTAAGTGGAGTAGTTTTGGGCCACCTTGGCCCATTTCATCTGGCACTGGGACCAAACCGCTAGATGGTAGTATTTCGCTTAAGTCTTTATTGCAAACTAGATTAAAATCCGAGTCTTTTGATACTTTGGATAACTTGCTGGGTTCACACGGATTTCAAACGTTATGACCTAAAACAAATAATTAAGGTAGCTGTACAGTCTAATTGCTTTAGGCTTGTGCAGTTCAGTACTCCACTGTTTTACATAACATTTGACATATAAAACTATGTATTTCTTCCATGCAGGCCCGTAACCGTGGGGAACATTCCGGGGCTGGGCCCCCTTTGTTATTGTCTTTATTTCAGGCAGGTTCGTAGTCCCGGGGGGGTGTTCACGGACACCCCCCAACTTTTTGTGCCCCCCCAAATTTTTTTGATAAAGAAAACAATTTTTTTTCAAAAGTTCAATAAAACAAACTCTTTCGCCTTCAAAATTTATTTTTAGTTCCCCCAACCTTCAAACTTGGCTTCCAGACTTGATTGAAAGCACAGAGACGTCCTAAAATTAGAACCTTTGTGGACCATTGTAACAAATTTGCAACGTTTCAACAAATGGAGAGGAAAATATTTTTTTCCATAAACGTTGTACCAGTGCAATATTGATACAGTTTGTAGCAAAAACAAACTCCCAGAAATTTTTTTAGGCAAAGAAAAAAAATTCGGTCCTTAGAGGGTTAAGACGGACCCAGGCTGTTCTTGGGGGGGTCACTCCCAGGCAGTGTGTGCCGGTGTCGGAGATGAAAGTGCGGAGTCTTGTAGGGTTGTCCGCCCACCCCGCGTTCCATTGGTGATCAGCCTAGTGCGCCGCACGCAGTGGCAATTCTAAGGGGGGCCTGGGTAGGCCATGGCCCCCCAGATTTTAGCTTGATCCCCTGTTTAGCCCCCCCGTTTTTTTTCTTAATTTCCCGTTCAAGTTCGTTTGGTTGACATATATAATAGATGACTTTCGGCCAGCAATATTTTAAACGATAATTTAGAAACCCTCCAGCCTGCATTCAATATTTCCCAAATGCAAGATAAGCTGTGTTGTTTTTGATGGTCGGATAACTAGAGTTGCTTATGACGCAACACCTCAGTAGCTGCTCGGTACCAGCGTGAAATTTAGTCAGACCGCGGTCGGTGTTGAAAAATTCATTTCGTAACTAAATAACAGTCACAGAAATAGGAAGATTGATCTTTAATGCATTTCAGTGTGAGATGGAACTGGATCATATTACAGTCAGCAGTTTGCTGCTTGTCCCAGTAGCAAAAGGTTTGTGAAAGCATTAAGAATTTGGTTTCAGTTAAATTATCCGAATTTATCCAGGCTGCAGTATTGCGTTCTGCTGCTTTGTGTATACGACTGCAAAACATCTCACGTAAGAGGTTTTAACTCTACCTGCACACAGTTTTAACTCTACCTGCACACAGTGGTGGATCCAGACCAGGCGTTTGGGAGGCAGTAAAATTGGGGGGCGCCAAAAATGTCTTCACTTGCTTAAATACCAAAGGTTGTCTGCGACAATCGTTGTGTGTCACACAAAAGAGGTTATTTTTTGTAGGTCAAAAAGTGGCTATTTTTGTTGGTTGAACTATGCTACTTTTCAGGGAATAACCACAGTTTGAAAGCGCTTTACACCATTAATTCAGAAAACGTTTGAAACAGGTCCCAAACAGTGGGCCTCTTTTTTCACAAGCTACACAGATCTCGTATATCTACAAAATGTATTTAAAAGGTATAAAAGCATGCTGTGCGCAAGCGCTTGCCACTGTTTTGGCTATCCCTAGCGAAATCAGTGAAGAACAGTGTCTGAAACCCATTCCCGACCTGGTTAGAAAGAGAACAGTTCTTCTTAGACTTGGAAGTGACAACTCATATTCCACGATAGGACTCAAATAAAAAGCTAAATGACGATCATGTTTCCAAGCCACGCTTGTGCATTTGCATGTACATGAAAGACTTATTTATTGCTGAAGCGACAATTAAAAAACAATACGTGAATGAAAGGCATTTGCCAGGACACTACTCCCATTTTAGGTAGCTTGGCTGACTACCGTAAAAAACGATCTTATAATCGCATGATAGATTTTCACTGGGCCTTAAAACATATTGCCCTAAAATACATTTAACGCCACTTATGAAGGTAAATTTTCAATCAAATCTTTAAATATCGTTTCATATTTTTCGACATTGGATTGGTGATGTGAAGAAAAAAACATCAATCCCACTAGACCAGGTTATTAAAAAAAGTTGTGACACTTTTCAGCAGAAGTGGAAGCAAGAGGGCTGAGTCCCACAAATTCACAATCAATACCTCCAAAGTCAAGCTCTAGTCTCCCCATGAAGTTATTTTTCAATTCATTGTATACTATTACGAAGCCCCAGAAGAAACTCAAAGCTACTCGCAATGCTGTTGATCTGGTAATGGATCTACTTCTATCCAGCCAGGCCAGAAAACACAGATGGGAATCAGCCTATCACCAATTTAAAACCACGAACCTTCGCCAACACCACGGACACCAGTAAAAGAGCTAAAGATTTCACCAGAAGATTGCTTTTTTTGCTCAAATTTATATGATGCAAGCGGAATGATCTAACAACCACTGAGCTAAGCATTTTTCTGTCGGTTGCAGATTTCGCTAACCATGCCAAATTTGTCTTTTCATGGCCAGCGTGAGTTTACTACGGGTTTGCAATTGCAACAAAACGTTCAAAACCACACAGCCACCAGTAACTGTTGCCTGATGCGTCGCCAGGTGAAGGCAAAAGGGGCCGTCATTGCACTAATTTTGGACTGCAAATATTCAAGTTTTGAACAAAAATTGTTATGACCACGTAAAACCAATTATTCAATCCACTATGCAGTAGATAGCTAATATTTTGCCAAAGTTTCTGCGTTAAAGCTATAGGCGTGCGAAGTAGGGGGAAGATTCGGACAAGATTTAAAAAATTCAGGAAAACTTCCGATACTTTTGGGTAAGTTTCTGAAACAGAATCATCGCCCTGCAAAATTCTCCTATTTGTTTTTCCTCAAAGTGGCCCAAAAATTCGGGCGAATTGAAAATTTTGCCCCGGCTAAAGCCCAAGGTTCCCGTATGCCTCTGGTTAGAGCTGTGAGCCATGATTTGCTGAGGCGCGTCGCTGCGCGCAGTAATCAGGGGTGTAACGACGAGGGGTAAGGGGCACAGTTCCCCGGCGCCGAATCACTATGAGGTCGTCGAATGACTGTGGAGCGCCGAAATATCCTAACAATGTCAAAAGAACTTCAGTGCAGTACATTTGCTTCCGAAAGACCTCAGGTTCGAACACAGGGGCGCCAAACTTGCTTCTTGCCCCGGACGCCATCAAACCTCGTTATGCCCCCAGCAGTAATTCAATACTCCTCTGCGTTGTCCATGTATATGAAGTAAGAAGTTGCACAAGTGCATAGTTACATGAGTCATAATTCCTTGAGCTAATCGAGCACGTTTAATGCATTTTTGTAACATAGCGGCAAGTTGTTTGCTAACGTAAACTTCTGTAGCTTTCCACACGCTGCATTATGGTTCAATCAGCAGGGGCGTAATGAACGGGCAAGGGGACGCAATTACCCGGGCGCCGAATCACTCTGGGAGCGCTGAAATATGGCGGGGACGCCAAAAAGTCCCAACGATATCACACGCACATTCTTCAATAGAGTACATTTGCTTCCGGAAGACCTCAGGTTAGAAAATGGGGGCGCCAATCTTGCATCTTGCCCCGGTCGCCATATAACCTCGTTACGCCCCTGTCAATCTGGAGATTAGTTCCATCAAGAAACCCATCCACTCACTTTGATGTTGCAAACCTACGATGCAGACAAACTGCGGACTCACGAACCGCACTGGCAATAGCCCTGAAACTGGTTTTTCGTTTTTATTTTGAAGGCTTGCAAAATCTTGAGTCTGTAAGTTTTCCACACTGCATTCCTATTTTTACTGCTGCCTTTCCTTTTCCTTTCAGGGTGGTCATCAGGCATTAAAGAATAAACTTATAGAAAAACAGATCATTTTCATACAGCACAGCAGCAAGTCGAGAACTGCGAACGCGACTGCGTTTGTGAAGGCTGGACAGTTCTCTCGCGACAAAGAAATAACGAAATTACGAAACAATAGCATCGTTCACGCTGTTAGATAAGAGGTTGGGTAAAGTCCGGCACCTAAACCCTAACGTTTAGCTAAGCGAAAAACTGTTTATTTCGAGTATTTTTAAATCTGTTTCTACTTCTATGGACCAAAAAGGGGCGCATTTATGGCAAAGGGACGCCACAGAAGTTTTGGGGGGGCAGTTGCCCCAAACTGCCTCCCTGGATCCGCCACTGCCTACACATGTCCTGCAACCTCATAGAATTTGTACGGGTTTCTGTAATGATTCAGAAGCAATTCTTTCGCGTATTTCAGATCTTTGCCCGGGAGGCCAAACATTTCTATCAGAAAAACACTTGAAATAATTTCACAAATCATGTTCATTTAGTGAAAATGATTTGAAACATGAAATAACTTCGGCATATAATTTTCTTCGGAAGGATTCGAAGCTGCCTATGTCTGTCCAACAATTTTTTTCATTTATAACTACTTAAAACGCTGCGTTTGATTGTTACTGGTAGCTGTAACTCTTCCAGCCACCAGCGCTTCATGCGAGAGAAGTTTTTCAAAAATGAAATTAATGAAAACAATGCCTAGAAATTCCATGACCAGTGAAAAATTGGGTGACATTGATCTACTTTCAAGTGAAAGGTGCGAGCTGAAAAATGGATTTAGATGATTTCGTTGATGAATTGACAGTCGACATGATAATCGTAGGATTAAGTTTCATTGAGGTGATGATGATATAAAATATAAAATTCCAATATGGACTGGAGTGTAATGCTCATCTGCAGCATGGATAGGGTGAGGACTTTTCATTGTGGTATGCAGTTAACAGCAGCGAGGTTTTGGCACCAGTTGCACCTAAGTAGCAAAGCAGGGTCGCAGATAGGTGTGCATCGGCGTTTAAGGCATGTACCTGATAGCAAGATATAACAGCAGACCTAAAACTTATTTTGCAGAATATTCCCAACAAAGTCGTTCATTTAAATATTCACACTGATTTTTCCTCTGACTGATTCTCAAAAGCTGGCTTTTCAACCATGCGTTGGTTTATGACTATCTTGTCATAAGCGAAACACGCACTAACTCCAAGCCTAAACAGATTCAAACAAATAGACAATGAGCAATATAATTCTCACACAGATCCCTGCACAGTCTACAAGGGCGTATGCAAGGGGGGTTGGCTGGGGTTAAATCACCCTTTGAGTTTGATATGTTATTATTAACTGCGCAAAGGAGATTAATTGTTTTCGCATACTTTTCGCTTATTAATTTGTCGACTTAATGCAAATACCACGGAATAAATTTGTATGCAAATTTTAGGGAACATTGTAAATGGGACAAAAAATACCGGAAATAATTAGGTTTTCTGGGTTATCGTCTGCATCCACGAACCATCTCACCACTTCTTGCAGACCTTTCGTCCACAACGCATTTTTAAGGTTTATGTTCCACGATAGTTCACTATATCCCAAACAATTATCGGTTGCTCAGCGCATGCGCTGACGGCATTGCCTATATACATTTCCAATTTATGTAGCATGATAGAACAGTTGCACGAGCTCAAAATAGCAATTGTTGACATGAAAGCATTGGGGAATTTGATAATGTTTCAGCAGGAAAAAAGGAAAACTGAAAGTTTGCTGGACTTCTATACATAACAGAAAAAAACGAAAGTTTACTTGCGTACTTTATGCGCATTCTCAGTTGTTGTCTAGTTTAGCAAGATTCGATCTTGCAAACCGGAGTGTGCGCCAGCCACTTCAGCCGCACACCTGTGCTCGACTGCTCGTATTTGACGAGACATTAGCGCAGCCTGATTTTGCAGTTGCAACTTGCTCTGTCCTAGTGATGAGTGTGTTTAACTCGCTTGGAGCGCTGATAGTTTGCATTCAGTGCAACGACACACAAACGAAGGAGAGTGCGTGTAGAAGAATATGTATATTTTGTCATCAAACTTCGCCAAAACGTTGGTTTGGAAACATGAATATGACGTCTAAATTGTGACGTCACAAACAGCGCACACGAAATACAAACGACCACCATATGCCACTGAATGAAAGCCCGCCATGAAAATTTTCTGCGTACGTCACTGTACACTCGTAATAGTAGTTGCATACATGGGCGTCCGCAGAAATTTTTCCAGGGGAGGGCAAAGTCGACATTTTGCTCATCTTTTGCTGGTTGTTGGCGATGCAATGCAAATTGACGTATACAAAAATGAAAATGTCCAATGTTACGGCAACAGTTCCATACAGTGCTTTCCTTGTAAGAGAACTTTACATTGAGCACATGGTTGTTTTAGTGACCATGGGTATTTTAAGACTGGCGTAGCAGGGTTCTAAATGAATTACAAACTTTATGAATGTTTATAATAGTGTGAAATCTTATGAAAATACGAACAAACTACACTGCACATCTAATTAAAGTAGCTTCTTGTTTTCGTGCTTTTCCAATGTTTTGGAATGTTGCAAGTGCGCGACGTGAGATTTCACTGCGCAAATTGTCCTGTGGTTCTGCGCATTTGCGGACTTTTAGAGGAGCATTAGTTGCAGAAAATGCGCTTTGTTGACAGCAATGCTTCTTTTTCAGGCATGCTTCTTTACACATTGTATAAGCCAGGGGGTGGGCAAACTTGTTCAATGGAAGAGTCATTTGCAGAAAATCAAAAACACCAGCGAGCCGCTAAACCAGTTTGTAGTGTCAATACAAATACGGTAAAGAATGCAAGTTTTACATTAAATCATGTACAGTAATTGTCAGTATGAAGTTCTTGTTTGATTTTCTAGTCACCGAAAACCTGAACAGTATGTTGTCAAAGTTGTGTGAATTCATTATCCCAAGTTTTCATTTTTCAGGGTTGCACGAAGGTTTGATTTTACGAACTTCATTACAGACAAAACAATTCACAGCAATATGTTGTCCTATACACAGAAATGAGTTATACACTGGTATTTTAAATTCTGTGTATTCACTTTCTGGAACCTGTCGCCAAAAATTAAGTGTAGAGTGGCATTGACTAAAGTTTTTTTTGACCCAGATTTTCTTGCTTCTCGGTCAATTTTGTGTCTACAGCAGACAAGTTTGTAATAAACGGTTAACCAACTGAACAGCCAACGCTGATACATTAACATTGAATGGATTTACAAGGAATTCAAAGCCTGGTTTTAACTCTTGGAAATGGTCAAATCTGGCTTGGAACTCCTCCAGTAGTATTACAAATTATTTTAGTATTCTTCCACTTTGTGGTCTGCCATTGCCTCTTCGCGAAACACATGGATTCTCATTCCGACGTTGGGAAAATGACAGAATGCTTTTGACAATGTGTCTCTGAAAAATTTTAATTTTCTTCTGGGAAGAAAATTAGCCTAACTTAGAGAATGAAGAAAAAGTAGCCTAACTTGCGATTTAGGTTGACTGTCGTTGCTACCAAATCGTGCCGACTCCCTGGTAACGAGTGTTTCCTCCAAGATGCGCAAATGCGCAGAACTACCAGAAAATTTGCGCAGTGAAATCTCATTCTTGCGCACTTGAAACATTCAAATTTGTGACATCGGATATACATCGCATAGCCCTGACGAAACGTTTCACTGGTTGTGTGTCTACAATCTATATGGTTGTGAAATTGCATGCGCACTGAAACAAATATTTGTTAAATGTAAAATTATCTTCCAGAGAAGCAGGCCCGTAACCAGCTTGGGGCACCAGGAAGGGCGAAGAGTTTTCTGAGGGGCCCAAATTTTTTGAACTATGTCCAATAGTTTCAAACGATGTCCAACACATTTTTCCAGGGAGGGCGAAAATTTTTCTAGGGGGGCCTAGCCCTCCCTGCGCCCCCTGGTTACGAGCGTGCAGGGAACACTGCTGGTGACTAACTTTTGTATAAACACATTGATAAATGAAACAGACGTTAAATGTGAGGCAACAACTCTCTATCAGTTTGAGATATTGCTATTCCTCTAGAAGAGCCACACAAACTATGTCGGCGATCCGTAATTCGATCACCATTGGTTTGAACCTCCGTGCCGTACCGCTAGCAGCAGTCACTGTCTCGCTGCATTACCTGCCAAGATGTCTGCGTTCAAAAGTTACATGCAGTGCTGCCACAAGCTTCTCGGCAAAATCACTAGATTCACAAAAAAAAATTCACTAGATCTGAAAAAAATCACTAGATTAAAATTTTTGCGTCGAAATTCGCAGTTTTGCTTGAAATGACGTGTCTATTCACTTTATTGCCCAAAAACCTTTACATCATTTGCAAGTTTGTTAAAATAGATCATGTTGAAGCCTGGAAAATCTCATGCTAACAATAATCTTTAGCTTTTCACAAGAGCTGAAAATGACACCACTCGCCAGTATTTAGAGTAATCAACCTAACAAGCAATTAATTATTTCCACTGCAGTGTTCCTGCTAAGAAATGGAAATACTGTCATGGCCAATATTGCAGCAATTAAAATTGAACAGCACGGAGGTGCAAACAATGACAAACTCAAATTAGAAACACTTGTTCGTTCTGCTGGTGCAAATCTTCAAGCAATAATTCACATAAGCAATTGTTTACGGGTTAAAAACGGCTGAAAAGTTAGAAAAGAGACAACCGATGTTCTTGAAATACATACTTTGAAAAAAATCACTAGATTCCAGTAAAAATCACTAGATCACTAGATGAGCCTAGCCCCTCTGAGCAGTGCTTTATGACGTCATCGTGATCAGTCAACCGTGCTAAGACCTTGTTGAGAAAATGGCCTATATGAATATCAAAAAACACGGCGAATTATTGGAATCGATCTGTATGTAGATGATATCACAAAGTATTCTTTTCATTTGGAGGGGTGTGGGCATAGCTAATGTGTCCCTTAACTACGTCCATGTTTATGACTAGTATGATGCTGTGGTGGATATTAGACAGTGCGCCGCTAGCACTCGTAAATTAAGCCGAAAATTCTAAAGGAAGCTCTGCAGTTGAGATCTGAGCGGGGAGCGCAAGTGGAAAGTTACGTAGTTGCTTCAATCAAACCGAACTAGCGAATTGAACCTACAATGCAATATACTTCACTCTTGTAAAAGTGAACGCCACTTCCGTTCGAAAGACCAGGCCCCTAGCTAGCCACGGGGCGGAGCATTCGGGAGCAGGGTCGCAAGCTTTTTTGTGTCCCTCCCAAATTTTATTGTGTTCAGAAAAATTTGTCTTAAACATATAATAAAAACAAAATTATTGTCTCCTAAAATGTATTTTCCCCCCAGACCTTAAAACCTGACTACGTGCCTGCGAAGAATGACCGACTTGGAGGAAGTACCTAACATAAACTGATTAACCATTCTCACTTTTGATAACCCAGGGTTTTTTAAGGCGTTTTAGGGACCCGATTCGGGTCCCTAGAATTTCAAATCGGGTCACCAGAATCAGAGAAAATTATCATCGGGTCCCTAAAATCAAAGAAAATCGGGTTCCTAGAATCAGAGAAATCGGTTCCCTACAGATCCATACCGCGTTCCTATCATTTTCCTTTAAAAAAAACTGCGATAATCACAAGCGCAGACGCATTCTTGTATAAAGGTAACGTCTGGGCGCACGATCAACTGTACTCTGTATGACCCAGTAGCCTACACGAAAAAAACAGTCTTCAACAGAGAGCAAACCATACATCCGTCCAAAGTTCCTCCAATAGCTCAATTTTATAGTCATTCTTAATACATGTACTTGGATACCAACGCAAACTGTTCTTCATGAATTAGAAATATTTGCCAACTATCACGCCACAGAATGTAGAAAAAACGTAGCAGACGCAGTGTATAGTGCGCATGGTTGATTGATGAAACAGAAGCATGTAGCTGTCCATTATGATGAGCAGGAACGAGTGTGCTGGATGAGATTCACAATTTTTGCGTTGCCTAGTTAAGCCCCACTGCAGCTTTCATTCAGTGGTGTAGAAG
>JGI24158J21664_10007412_pt1 | contig 14581 bp, 8 predicted proteins | sample Ectturendosymbi3_FD_21664 | JGI IMG/M metagenome (IMG submission 21664) | reverse complement strand
TCGCAGAAATCACGACTTGCTTGCGAATAAAACTTAACCAACTGTAGCCGATCAGGTAGGCTGGGTCATGTAGGCCTAAACAATGCAGCAGTTTGGTGGCCTACCCCACTGGGCCTACTGAAGACTAGATGATAAATTGATTCTTTGTAAATCCAGTGTGTTTTAGCTACCCACAAACTATTAGCAATTGTTCTGTGGACGTTCTGCATCCTTTTCTTTACCTCAATACAAAACAATGTCTACGAGTACATCACATCACCATTCTTTCGCGAACCCTGGGCAATGAGTCTGATGCGTCAATATAGAAACAGTTTCTACTCGAACGCAGACCATACCAGACGCATCAAAAAAGGACGTGACGTCATGAAATCAGACGCATGCGCCCGAAAAACGCAGAGGACGCATGCCGTGTGCATATAGCTTAACTGTAATCCCTAAACCTCAACACTAAACACTAACCTGAAACACTAGCACTAAACGCTAACCGTAAACCTTAGCCTTAAAGAGTAACACTAAACCCTAACCCTGAATGCTAACTGTAATCCAAAACTCAAAATGTAAACCTGTTTCTGCTTTTCAAAATGTATGTGAGAAACTGTACCAAAAATTTTAATACAATCTTGTGTGAGAACATCAAAAGTGTCTTATGCACAATTGAAAAATCTGATACAAAGAAGGTGTGAATCGAATTAACAGCCCTTAGCACAGAAGCTTTAGTCACTTCCACTCGACTACATTGGCAGTGGTAAGAATATCTCCAATTCAATTTTATATCTGGCACCAAACCAGATATGAGGTGCGATCTTTTTAGTCCTTTGAAACAGAAATCCGGATACGATTGTGTAGACACTACCATAATGTAAACACTAATGTAATCACTGATTGAATTAGTTAGTAGCATAAACTCAAAAGTATTATTCCATTTTACATGTTTTCATTAGTGTGTGTTTGAAAATGCACTGTTATTGAAAAGCATTTTAGAATGCGCAGAATGCACTTTATTCCATATTTTTCAACATAGCTTGATAATGTGTTTATGCTAAAATAAAGATGAAAAATACGGTATGTTGCAATTTTTAATTAGTGAGTGCAAATAATTATATTGTTTTTTATTTCGTTGACCACTGACATTTGAGAAAACTGTTTGTGCAAACAAAGCTTTTTCTGCTTTGACATTTCCATACTGTATTTATTCGACTGCAAGCCACAGCTTATAATGTTTTTTTCATAATTTCATGCGGCTTACAATCAAGGGCGACTTACAGTTGAGGACAGCTTACATTTTTTAAAAATCTCATTGAAACATCCAGATGACACTCAGTCTTTCCTTGGCTACATTTTATTGAGCAAACTCTCTTTCTGCATTATCTTTCTTCTTTTCAGCATCATGTGTACACATGCCTACTCCATCACAGGAGGGATTATGATGAACAGAATGCAGTTGTAGTGATGTGAGCATCATTACCAGGGTTGCCAATTAAACAAGAAACCTGCTATACACGAATGTATCTCAGAGGATTAGGTAACCTATGTTCAATTGCAGCTTACAATCAAATGCGGTTTACAACTGAGGGTGGCTAACAATCAAATAAATACAGTATGCTAATTTTGTTCATGGTGCTTTAAAATTTTATACATCATGAGAAAATAATTGCTAATGATTTAAAAATTTGATTGTTTGTGTGTTGAATAAATGAATCAAAAGCTTTGAAAACTGACTTAATGAAGCAAGAACTTTGTAAATGTTTGAAAATGAGGTTACGTGTATATTTATTTTAAAGTATTATTTAGACTGCTGATAAATATTAAGAAGAACTATTAATATGTGACAACAACAAGAAATTGTGTGTTAGGACATTTGATTTTTTGCACTAGAAAGCATGACCCTTGGAGCCAACAGTGATGATCAATGATGGCATGTAAAACCAAACACAATGGCTCCTTAGAGCCTTGATGGGCTTTCTAGCGTTTCTGGTTTCAAAATTTATGGCCAAAAAGCTCTAAATTTGATTAAAAAAATTAATTTTTAGTTTTTTACCAAAATTTTTATCAATTATTAGCATTTTTAACCCAAACTGTGGGAACCATGTTGCAACAAACATAAAATTGTCACAGTACTATGTTGGTATTGTACAGAGCAACCGAACACCTTGTTACTGACTTTGCATGCTGTTCTCACCTATATGGAAAGTTTATATGTTTTCGTTTTTGAACTTTCGTTCATCAAACTCTTTGGTGACATTTGGGAATTCGTTAAATTTATTAAATTTTTCTTGTTTCTGAGCTTTTGTTTATCAATTTTTCAATTGATATTTATGATATTGCAAAAAACTTTTGCTGATGTCGTTCCACTCACTTGCCAGTATATACGGCACAGGTCACTAGTGACTCATGTTAAGTAATAGTGATTGACAAAGCACCTAGTCACTTAAGGGTTAACTGTGCAAATCTAATATTTTTTAATGCACTTCATGACAGAGGTATAATGGTACTTGCACTTTTTGACTATCTTTTCGGCTAGTCTTTTGTTAACCTTGGCTCATTCTGGTGCTATCCCATTACTTGTGAAAACAACAAACATGCACAACCTTTACATATCATTAAGAATTTAGTTTTTTATTTTAGCGTCCATTTTCCAATCAAAAGTTTATGAGTTGTATTTTGCAACTCATAAGTGTTTTTGTGTGTTACCAGTTTTTGTTCAGCATAATACATCCACTCTGGCATTGCAAGATATGTAAATCAATTGAGTAATCTCATCCTTGGATCACATTTATGTCTTTTCTTCTCATGTTCTTTTTTAACATTGTTTCTTTCACATTGACATAAAGAACAAAATAACTTCCAAAACTACTTACAATGTTGACATTTGCAGTTATGTTTTGATGGCTATCCAGATAATTGCTGCTTGTCAACCATGTACTTAACAAAATGTGCAGGTAGATATTATTTGTACAGTTGACAAAGTAGTGCATCCTAGCATTTTATTACTCTCAACTGTTTGGAAGTTATATTTCTATTTAAACCTGAAATCAAATTTGGTTTCCACACAATATATGGATTTGTGCACTTGGCCATTTGTTTTACCTTTTATTTGACAAAAACAAACTAATCCTGAGTAGGGAACAAGAAAAGAGATTAGACCTGGATAGCCAATTGCTTTTTCAGATGAAAGAAAAAGGACCTAGAATCATGCTCAGGAATTTAAAAGTTGTCACTATCAGTTGTGATGAAAAGGGAGTAAGGTTCATACCCACAGTCAGCCAGGTGAAACAACAACGTGATTGTTATGCTAGCTGTGCAGATGTCAATTTTACTGGCAAAAATTGGTAGATGCATTGTGTTTTCCACTTTGTTAAGTTTTATACTGCATTTTTTCAAAAGTTTGCGAAAAGATTAAGTCACTGTTAAACTCATATCTTTTACTTATTACTTATTTGTTTTATGCTATAATCAGGCAGGGTTGAAAAAAACTTGTTTTTCTTCAAAAAACAACCCACATGGGTTTTTGTTTTTTCAAAAAAATGTTTTTTTGTATTTTTTTAAAAGAAACAAGTTTTCATTCTTTTTTTATGAAAAACACAAAAACCCCATTCTGAAATGGTTTTATTGCATTATGCAATACCACCATTTTCAGAATTAAACAATAATAACTTGTTATACCTATCATGGCATTCAAAATTGAGGGTAAAGAAATGTACACCATCTTTATTTTTGCAGTGTTGTTGGTTAGTTCACTCCAAAGTGATAAGGCTTGGCAAGCATGCGCACAGCAAACAGAGAATAGCCACTCCCACATAGTCTCTGCAGTTTCACATTAGGTTTATGTGCATGCTGTGCTAGTTCAGCACCTATAGAGTGTATTTTTTCAACATATAGTTTGGTATGTTCCAACATCCAAAACAGTTAGGATGCAGAAAAGGTGGTTAAAATATACCGATTTTACAGAGATGAAGAAGATAACCAGTAGAATTTACTCAAAGTGCTCCAATTATTCTTCTCTTGTTTTCAAGCTGAATTCCGTTGCTGTTCATTCTGTTTGATTAAATAAAAATTATAGTTAACTGTACAAGTGTGCTGCTTATTTTACTTTTTACTTCACAGTTGATATTTCAAAGGAAAAGCGAAGAGTGTTTTTTTGGTGGGTTTTAATGGTTTTATTTAAGTGGGCTTTTAAAAAAAAAACAGGGTGGTGTTTTTTGGGTTGGGTCCAATTACATCAATCCTGTAATCAGGTATGTTATGCTGTTCACATGCTTTATACCCAGCGTTGCACAGTTGGAGTAAAATATCCGATTCCGACTTTCCAAAATTTCCTACTGCCGACTCTGACTTCAACCTTTCCAAAATTTCTGGCTCCGATTCCTTGACATAAAGGGAATGAAATTTGGCTGTTAAACTCAATGGAAATTGTGGTACACAGCAAGAAACCTGTGTTTCAACAAAAGTTTCAAAAGAAATTGTACCATTTCAATAGGAATTCCTTATTTAGGAGTTTTATGTAAAAAATGGTCCAATTGGACATTCAGAGTCAGACAAAAAAGTCCGACTCCAACTCCCACTGTTGTTAGGAATCCGACTTCACCCAAAAACCTCCGACACCTTACGACTCCGGCTCCACAACCCTGCTTATATCACCTCAAAAATTTAACGAAAATCTCTTGATTTTCAAAAGCTGTTTTTAAGGAAAATCTTAGTGAAGAGAATTTCAAGATCAACTTTGTTTGAACTATGCTGTTCTGCTATACCTTGGAGTAGATGTTTACTTAGGATCTTGAGTCCACATTCTTGGAGTTTGTTTATTTTTGGTAGTATACTGCTTTTATAGTAAAATTTGAAATAATTTAAACATAAAAACAAGTGCTAAGGTTATGTTCTGCCAGACACATTTTACCCAGTCATGAAATAGAAACTCAGTACAACATCTGACATTGTGCTAGGACTTGGTATTTTATTATAGTTTCTTATGTTATTGAAAAAATGAGAATTTGAGATGCCAGTGTAGTAGGTCTGTACTGTCACTATGTTTCAGTAAAGACATTTCACTTTGAAAGAATTTTTTGAAGACACCACTGGTGAATAGTGATGTAAAATGTGCAAATTTTATGCAAAAGCATGTCATTGTTTCATTGGCCACAAAAGTTTATCATGGCAAATAAAAAATGGCTTAAACCTTTCAACATGGTTAGTTAACAGAAAGTGATACATGTAGATCAGTGCTCATCTGTGACTTGTATAATTTGCCAATACTTGGTTAAAGGCTTATCATACTGTGTACAGCAGTTCAGAATGAAAGAAAAACCTGGATGCAGAACTGTAATGAATGGCAATATGATTTGATGGGGATAAGATCCAATTAAACAAAATTATACATCAAAACACTCATTGTTTTTGTGCTCCTGCTTGGTTAGAATTCTTCCAGAAGAAGTAGGACTTGGTTCCACACCAATTCTAAAAATGCTTGACTTTATCAACAGGTTCATATAAACTCATATCATCAATGTGTTAAATGCAAACATTTCGTATTGCTTTATGTATTGTGATTATAGTGAAACTTTCATTTTGCATTTATTCAAATTGTTTACAAACTTTTGTTGGTGTGGCATGCAGATTTTAGGAATGTTATATGTGACTTTTTTTGATTACTGACTGCTAAAATAAGAAATAAAAGCATGCTGAAAATAGCACATATTGGAAAAGGTTTTTTAACTTGCAAATTCTATTATCACACTGTAGGTTCATACGAGCGAACTGAGAACATAACATTCTGTAGGAAGACAAAACCCTAATATTTGCTTCTATCTATAGATATCAGAAATAGGGTGGAGTTCTCCTTTGCATGTTTGGCTAGGTCAATTTTTACTACTACAATATAGTTGTTATAGTGGCACTTATTAGCAATTCTGAAGTTTTCAGTATAATTTGACCTGGATTCAAATTTTGGTTTATGAGTCTGAGAGTTGCATGCTCTAATGCTGCTGCTTTTAGTCAATTTACATATGCTTTTATCATTCAGATCCTAAAACAACATGCTCCTGCTCAACTGCATAATTTTTGTGTAGTGTTCTGCATTTCTCTGCCAGTTTGTTGTGACACAATCTCAAAAAATTTGTTTGTCCATGTACATTCATAATATATTCCTCTGGTATATTTTTCAGGGAGGTGTGCTTATAAAATTTCTTTTATGTGCTTTTACATCTGTTACATAGGTTGTTATTGTTTGGAATAGAATTTATTTCACAAGCACATTTCTGTAGAACTGCATTTGGCAGCAAAATGCCAGTGTCTACTGAAATGCATAAGCCTCCAATTCAAGAACAAATATCTGAAATTACCAAGAAGATACAATTGCTTGGTAAGCTTGTTAGTTTCCTCATACCATTGTTTATTTGTTCTGTATTATAAAAATAGGTGTTTTTCAAGCTATTTTTGCCTCCCTGTATTTCAACTCCACATCTTTGTATTGTACTTTTGTATATATAAAACTATATTCACTTGTGTTTTTTCTATCAAATCATGTGAAAATTAATTTACGGTAGTAACAAAAAGTTGTTGAATGTAACTAAAATTTGCAGTCAGAGTTTAATACATTTTCGTAATTGTACTTATTTGAAAGGTGTTGTTATAATTGCAAAATAATGCGAAGAAAATTGATTGTGTTTGAGAGACTTAGCTGTGGTCATTCCCCATAATGAAAAAAAAATTTATCAGGGTTTTTTAAGGTGTTTTAGGGACCCGATTTGGCTTGTGTTGGGTGCCACATGACTACGTTTGTAGTGAATGCCACACTGTTGGCAGGCAGTGGCAGCACCAATATATGAAGCTTGCCGTTGCACCCATCCATCAATGCTGAGCTCAGCACAAAGCTGGACAGGTTGCAANTGCTGTTTTTCAAGTATTCAGTATGANCCGACCAAAATTCAAACCCTAGGCTACCAGCGTCAGTGGCATGCATTCTATCTGAATAGGCCACTTAGCTGGTTTGAAAGCAAAGCATGTTAAAAATGCATCATTAAGACTTTTGGTTATGGTTGCTGTATTTAATTTTTTTCAGAGGGCGATCGAAAGGCTTACTATGAAAGCTCACAATGGTCTATCAAGAAAAACAGAGACATCATATCCAAAATGAGACAAGAGAACAAGGGCCTTCACAAGATGCTAGCTGACGTTTTAGCCGTAAGCCCGTGCCAGCAACCAATACATCCTAAGTTACAATTTTATTTTATTTGTTGTTTTTTTTTCATAATTGCAGGGAGATGACAAAGTAATCGATGAAGCATTTCAGGGAAGACATGTTGAACGCGCAGCCCTGAGGAATAAAACAGGAAAGATGGCTGTTTCTTTAGTCGATCAAAGGGTAATGTATTTTTTCCTTGGTTGCAATACAATGTTTTCTGGCAAATAGATTGTTTAGATGTTTGACGTCATATGTTGCATAGCTAAATTACTAGGAATTGACATTTTTGTTTCTTAAAAATATGACGTTTTTAACTTTGCTTGTCGGCAGCAGAAGTTGCACTTAGCCAAAATTAAAAACAATCAAACAGGTGTGTGACTACAAAAAGAGGATGAACGCTCTGAAATCAACTACTGAGTCTAAAAGGAAAAAGCTGGAAGAGCTTCAAACTCAGTACGAACAAATGATAAAAGACGCATCCGCTGCTGAAGAACTGGACAAAGGAGAAAGCGAAGCTGCGCAGGTAAAGCACTCGACTTCATTGTATACCTGCCCTGCATGGGCGTAACGTGGGAGCAAGGGGGGAAAAATGCCTCGGGCACCGAACCATTGGGCGGCGATAAAAAGTTCCAACAATGTCACACGTACTTTGTTCAATACCGTAGATTTACTCCTGAAAGACCTTAGGTTCGAACATGGGGGGCGCAAAACTTGCTGCTTTTCCCTGGCGCCATCGAACCTTGGTACGCCCCTGCTGCCCTGAATATAATCAAGATCATTTGCACATTTTTGTTTCGAAGGAAGAGATACGTCAGAAAGCAGTAGGTTAATGCCGTCCACCTTCAACACAGTAGACTTGATCCTGACACAAACCTTGTCTGTTTCATCTCCGAAAAGTAACCACCTCGCTATCAGATTTGCATGCATTGCCTCGTACGTAAAATTCTTCAAAAGTGACCTTTGCGTTTATTCTTTAAACGCCATCTTATTAGAGTTAACATGATTTTTTTCATGTGGTTTTTGCGAAAAACGCAATTTAGCGTGAAACCCATAGACGTCAGCAACAAGCAGTCATTTAACTTAATCATTTAATATATATGCTATATCTGCCGTACATATAATTTTCAGCATCTGCGGCAGCTGGAGAATCGTCTTGACAAAGCCAAGCTGAAATGTCAAGAAGCGGAACACATCAGCAAAGTTTATGAAAAAATCAAATCTCATCTTCAGCAGGTGAATGCTCCGCCCGGAGGGGCGACGTAATAATATTCACTCCGCTTTTTGTCGAAGCTCGACGTTTATACGCTTGATGTCGCTGCTCTGCTGACGCTTCGCTGTCGTCTGCTTTGCAGGAGAGCCTGACGTTTCACAATCAGCTCGATCGGCAAGAAGCTGAAATACTGAAGACCCGCCAAGAGCTCGTGGAGGTCCAGTCGATGTACGCCGATGCGCAGGTGGCGAGAGACGACGCCAAGGAGGAGCTTACCAGGCACGAAGACATCGTGTACAGGTGATCACGTTTGTTTGAAATTTAAGCAATCATCTGAGGCTGTTTTCAGGTGCAGTCTAGGAAAAAGCGTAAGTAGTTTTTGTCAGTTCAAACGCGATTTGTCGTATTTTATTGCGGTGCAAAACTTGCTTGGGCGAGGGATGCGGGAAGCAAAGATTTTGACTCGCGGGCACAATTTCTACAACAATTTGACAGGCCGGGAGCAAATAGATGTCTTTTTTGTGTAAACTTATGCCAGTGAGATGTAAAGAACGAATTGGTTTTATTGACATAATTTTGAACATGTTCAGCGGGGCAGGATCAAGGAGCTTAACAGGCCTTATCATGCCTGGTTTACTGGTAGTTATTACCTGTGCCTGGTTTAGATTTATCTGCATGGGATCATGGGCGTCGGGAGGGTTTTTCCCAGGGAGGGATAGTGGATATATCCAGGTGGTGGCCCGAAGGATTTTTCCAGGGGCCAACAGTGATGAAATTTCATTTGACCAACACGAAACTAAGAAAAAAACACTTTTCTACTAAAATGGTAATAGGTAAATATAAAATTTCAAAATCTAGGGGGCCCCAAGGCTCCCCTCTGCCCACCTCTTCCTACGCCCATGCATGAGATAATTTCGTTTCAAGCTCAGCGTCTTTATCTTTTGAAAGCAACTCCACGCATTCAACCGCAGTTGTGTCACAAAAGATTTTATTAGCCAGTGCACTGTGGAAGCCATTGTTGCACGCTCATCTCGGCCAACCGTCTTCGAAAAAAGAGACAGTCCTTTGCCATTTCGTGTTGTCGACACCAGTTTTACGAGCTGTATGCGTGTAGGGAGAGAAAAGAACGCGAAATTTCCTTGTCCGAACTGAAGGCACAGGCTGAGGAGAAGAAGGCTCACGCTGAGAGAGTCGAAAGAAGAGTAAGTATTTGTGATTTAGTGCTATGTTTACGTGATTTGGTGTTTTCAGAATGAACCTGAGGCCAAAAAGTGTTAAGTTTAAGTTTATAAGCTGGAATCGTTTGAGCATTGCGTGGCTGACACTTTGGATGAAGTTGTTTACCGGGATTTTATCATTTTTTTTGCGTTTGCCATTTTGTTTTTTGTTTGCTAAAAGTTGTCGCTACATCGTCAGTGACAAAGAGCTAGCAATTGCCGCCAAACCCGTTTCTATCCTATGGAAGTAATCGCTTCAAGTTGTGTTTTCTATTGTATCACGAAATAACCGACTAAAAGTTTCTAGGTCGTCAGTTGCAACACGATTACGAAACATGTAGCTTTAGACACGAACAAGATTTCAAAGCCGGTCTGGAGCAATGGTTCTCAACCTTTACGCTGAAGGGGCCAAATCCAGACTTACAACTTAGTTGGGAAGCCGCACTAAAGAAATTTAAACGCAAGTCAATTCACACGTTTTGTTTCATAGCAGAACGAAGTCCGTTACGCAAAATATTAGAGGTTTTATTAAAAGACTGCTGAGGGCCGCACAAAGGATGCTTGGGAGCTGCATGCAGCTCTCAGAATGGAGGTTGAGAATCACTGGTCTGGAGCGATTTTTGAAATCATTTTGAAAAAAATCAGTTACTACATGCACCCGACCCGGAATTGATCTCTGCGGTATATAAGAAGACGCTGTGTCGACATTTTTACGCAAGCTTCCTTGCAACGCGCCTGCCTGCTCTGTTCTTCAGCTGCAGCGAGCCGCTTTGCAAGATCAGGAAATGGGAGCCGACGGCACGAGACAAACGCTGTCCGAAGAAGAACAGGAGAAAAAGATAACCACGTACGAAGAAGCGTTTCGCCGGATCAAGGAAGCGACTGGCGTGTCTGGGACCCAGGTATGTTAGCTCGTGCGGGGCGACGACGCTTTTTGCGTCACTCTGATGACTGTCTAACGCTGCGACGTGTTTGTGAACGAACATTCGAATGTCGCTTCGTATCTTGTGCATCTGGAATTACGTCGCAAGTGTTGAAGACTATGCGCGCAATACCTGAAATCATAGGCGTCGAAAAGATTTTTTCAGGGGGAGAACAGTGGATTTTTCTAGGGNTGGCCAAAAGGATTTTCTCAGTGGGGCGCAAACGGTGGTTAAATTCATTTCATCAACTCGAAACTAAGAGAACAACCTTTTTAACTAAAAGTCCAATAGGAAAATATTAAATTTCAAAATCCAGGGAGGATTGCCCCCACCACCAACCCGTTCCTAAAATCATCTAAAGCTGGACGCGGTCTAGTGTTCACCGTTATTTTGGCAACGCCTTCCTACTCTTGCAAACAAGTCCCGAAGTGTATTGCGCACACAGCCGCATCACGTGACCGTCCGTATCTTCACGCGGGTTCGTTCGTATGTCTCCCTCTTGTCAGGACGTGGTGGCGCGCTTCAAGTCTCAAGGAGACACTCAGAAACATTTGGAGGATCTGAAGAAGGAGAACGCCAAGCACCTTCAGCGTCTGCAGGAAGAGAAGAGCAAGCTGCAGCAAGAATACGAGGAGATGAAATATTCTGGCGAAGCTAAGCTGTCGAGGTTTGTACATTTTCTGAACCGGTTTGTGGGGATCATGTTTGGGCAAGGCCAGAGGTCTCAAACACGCGTCCCGCGGGCCACATGTGGTCCGCGAGGGCATTTGCGGNCCGCGGTACTTTTGCATGTGCGGCCCGCNGTACTTTTTGGNAATTTTCAAATGATNAACATAAGCTATTTAGTTTATTGACCGGTGTTTAAAAGTTCTCGGCCAGCGAGTGAACAAGGTCCTTTTAAGCGAACGTAGAGACTGCTATCTTTCGCAGGAAACAAGATGTAAAAGTTGTTCCTAGTAACTTTCAGGTGCCGCTCTTGTTACGTCAGCGTCATAATGGGGCATTGGGTCACTTTATAATTATAAGTCCTTATTTGGTCCTCGGAGCAATTTCAGTTTGAAACCTCTGGGCAAGGCAGTCGAAATATCAAACTGCCGTTCGCAGTGTTTGGAGCGGAAAGTGTGTTGACAAGTGATAAAAAAGACCCTGCTGCAGATGCAACATCAACTCTGAGCGTATTTAAGCGCAGTTAGTTTTTTTTGTTTAATTTGTGTTTGCGAAATGCGGGCCTACTGCAACACTTTTCTGATCTTTGTTGCTTAATTAAGTCTTGCCAAGTCTATCGGCGGTCACCGACAATTATGACCACCGGCACCAAACTGCAACACTTTGTTCCTTTCGCACGCAGCTGCCAGCGCATATGATGGCCATTATCGCGACCTGCAATTAAAATCATAAGAAGTGGTTCTTTTTTCGGCAACATGAATTGAATAGCAAGTTTTATATCGGTCATTTGGTGCATCTCCAACAATTTTCACAAACACATTTCACTCAGTCTCCAAACGTTTCCGATGGTTTGTTCAGCTTCAAACTCAGATGAAAAAGTAGACCTAAATTTTTCACCAGCCATCACGGTGCAGATTTGCGGATCTGTCAAATGTCTCAGATACTCTCATCTGGCATTTGAGTCCGTTCTCGCTGTGGGCGACATATGGAATATAAACTAATCTAGCACCGTTTTTTGTCGGGACCTTGTCATTTCCACGTACGCTTGCATCGTGACAGTGGCCAGCGAATGCTCGAAGAGTTCCAGCAGCATTTAAGACAAGAGGAGCAGCGACGAGATGAGGCTGCTGAGAGGCTGGAGCGCGCAAGTCACGTGCTAGTCAGCGTCAAAGCTGGCGTGGAGCATCTGGCTGACAAGCTGCAACATCTCAAAGTGGTGAGAATTCATGTTAACGTGTATATGTCTTTGTTCATGTAATAACTTTTTCGTTGTGCCTTTGGAGCCTTGAAAACCCTCGACGCCCTGGTAAATTCATACGTATGTTTTCGTGACCTTTTTGTAATTTCAGAATGATTGCGCATTCTGGATTGGATTTTTAATTTGAAAACTACCCTGTAGTGTTCGCAACACCATTTGCTTGGTAAACAGTGTGTTCCAACAGTTTTTCTATCATTGTGCATTCTATTAACTTGACCAATATTTTTTCAAATGCTGTAAAATTTTAACAGCAGAGGTGGAAACTTAAATTGTTTTATAATTTTTCATGCGTCCGTCTATCCTTTCAGGAATAGAAATAGCATTCGTTTCAATGCAAAAGTTTTGTGTATTAGAGTATACTGTACAGCGTTGTGTGTGAGAGTATTCCATGAAATAGCACCAGCTACGTCACATATTTGAAAATGTCAAAAAAGTTCAAAGGAGAAAGTTGTTTGTGGTAGGGCGAAAGGATGTGGACAAACACCGGCAGCTTGTGAAATTGTTTACAAAAAGGGGTTGAATTCCTCAATATGATTTTTATGAAAAAATCTTGTTCATAAAAACAGCAAGTCTGTTTAATTTCATTGTAGTCACACAGATATATATTTCTCTATTGATAACATAATTTTCTGAATGCTTCTTAGAGAAAAAACGCCGTACCGACTTTGATTAAAATGATAATTATATGACTCAACATCCAAAATGGGAGTTTAGAAGTTGAAAATGAGCGAAAAGTGCGTAAAATTGACATGGACGCCCGGGGTCATCAACCTCTTTAAATGTACTAAATAAAAGTTGGTCTCTGCAAGAAGGTTTTATGACAACCAGCTTGTCCAATGCGCCAGAATCTGCAATATATAGTCTCAGTGCATTCTTTCTTCAACCGAATTTCTAAACACGGAACTATTTCTTTGGTATTGCATAATGCAAGAAATCATGCGGAAGGTCTTTGACATGAGATTTTTCAATGAACAAGTTTAAAACATTTTTTGGAATTTTGACTTCAACTGGTGAGAATTTGCTGGTTCTTCCCCTCATCAGTAATCTCACTCTTCAGTTTGTTTGAAAGATCGTGCGCACTTCTCATTTGCAGACGAAAAGTCACGTGCCCACAGCGCACCTGTCGCCCTCCTCTGACGAATACGTCCTCGATCTCTTGTCTGTTTCTGAAGAGAAGCTTTTGAAGCTGCTCGAAGATCTCGATGGACGGGAGCTGATGGACATACTGCGGCAGATGGAAGAGGAGGAGGTTAGTGGTGGAAACCTACGTGTTCGTAAGCTGCGACATTTCGTTCTTTGTCGGTCTGGAAATAAGTTGGCTTAACTCAGTGGTTCTTAACATTTTCTTTACCACGCCTCCCTTAAGTACTTGTCCTTTGTTTCAAGTCCCTGGTTATAACCAAGTTATAAAAGCAAATGTATTGTTTGGTAAATTTATTTATCAAATTTTCAATGTTGTACAGCGCTTAAGGGCTCGCGCCCCCCCTAGAAATTTATTGACGCCCCCAGGGGGGCGCTTCCCCGGTTAAGAACCACTGACTTAACTTGAAGATGACAGACGGAAATAAAGCAAGGCACGCGGCGCGATTTTCCGCACATAATTTTTATATCTGGCTCCGAAGATGTTGTTAAAGAAGGTTCAACGCTTCAAAATTTGTTTCGTTTTGTTTGTCAAGCTCACTCGGGCAGTACCGGTGATTCGGTGTCGCCTTCACTTTGCGCATTTTTGTCAGCCGCAGCTTCTGACCGGACGGTGATTGATGGTGAGAGGCCCAGGCTCTCTTGCCCTTTACAAGCGTGATGTTGATGACTCTGTTGTTTTGTTCAGTCCTTGGGTTTCCTTGCTTTCTGTTTGCTCGAATATGTCGTTGTTTGTGTGTAAATAGTGTATCTTTACGGGGACAGTAAGTATGTTTTAGAACAGCTATGTCCAACTCGCGGCCCGTGGGCCACAGTCAAAGGTTTGTGCGGCCCAGTTTAGGTTTTTGCTGTAGAAAAAGTATCCTATATACTGACAACCTGTCCTTATTTTCATAATCTTGAATTTGACATTTTTGATGCAGGTGGTCCTCAGTGCCACTTTATCACGTCTGTTACCATTGCAGTTAGGATTCGAACGCTTTCAGTACA
>JGI24158J21664_10007410_pt1 | contig 14583 bp, 9 predicted proteins | sample Ectturendosymbi3_FD_21664 | JGI IMG/M metagenome (IMG submission 21664) | reverse complement strand
ACATGTAAAATGATGTTTTTTTATCTTGTCGGTCGTTATTTGAACACCTTTAGAGTTGCAGTTAATGGCTGGGGCCGAGCGCTTATGTCATATTTTCGAATGGGGTCGTGAGCTTATATCATATTTTGAAATGGGGTCGCGAAATGAAAAAGGTTGGGAACCACTGCTCTACTGAACCACTGTGGGTCGTACAAGTTTTTGAAAATCAAAATGGGGTGTTGGACAAAAAAATGAGAAACACTTGCCTAAAGATTGCATTTGCGCATGAAACCTGATCTGATCAAACGTAGTTTAACAATTTATACAACCATAACAAATATTTCCTATAGAACAATTAATGAATTAATGTGATTTTACAAAATAATCGTATGAATTACACAGAGTAATTGAAACATGAAGATAAAAAACAACTTAAAATATTTTATAAAAAACTTAACAACGCAGGCTTACCTTCTGAGTCTGTGACACAAGCAAGGTTGAAGTCTGCTATTTTCACATAAATGGGACAAGATATATTGCAATTTCTTGCGAACATGAGATTGTCCTGCAACAAATAAGCGTTGTGTTTGTTTTTGTGCTGGTGCTTTATTAATAACACCATGCTTCGTCAGCAGGGAAGCTTGGGAATAAAATTCAGTAAGCAAATAATCCAAAGATGATTATTTCAAGCATATATCTGTTTAAAACAAGCCGGCTAAAAAGTCAGTTGAAAACCTGCATCGTTTTTACAGACCAGTCCACGTTTGTAAAAATGTCGTTCGTGACGACTCATGCTCTGCTCAAGCCACCTCATAATTCTATTACATGCCTATGGTAACGGAGCTCCTTTGGAGTGTAGTAGCTTTCATGATCAGTGTGGCTGTTTCTTTTCCTTTGAAGAGGCTCCCATCATTTTATAATGAACTTTAGTGAAAGTTTAGCCGATTGAGTAGTGCAGTGGTAGAGATCTCTCGGCTCTCATTTGGTGCACTTTGTTTGATTCCCGGTTAGTCGTGAAAAACAATTGAAACATGGTGCCTGACGCTTTTCAACTGTTTAAAGATGCATGCCGCATGGGCAAAGAAAAGCTTCATGCCTGGTGTTGACTTGCCACCGCAGACCATCCACGCAAAAGTAGTGGCGTATGACCCAGATCTGCAGACACCTGGTAGCACCGTACATGGAGTTGTAAAGAGCTTCTACCGCAACTTTCCTGTATAGGACACTTTAGAATTGGTTTTAATCTGAACTGGTATGCTTCGAAAGGGATCTGTTTCAAACTGTTTTTTCTTAACTTTTTTGCTTTGCAGCAGCCCAGCAGGTCACGACACTTTGAACTTAATGTCAAACTGCAAACAAACTTGATATATTTTGCCGACGGCCGGTATATTGCTCTTACATGAGCGCATAAGTAAATGTGTCTCTACAAATCATAGCATCACTTCAGTCATCCAAGCAAAAGGATGCGTTACCGGTTTCAAATCTCCGTGAATGATGTTACTGCGGTGCAAAAGAACCAGGCCTGACAAAATGTCTGCGGCGTATTTGCGCAGTACCTTCATATCCGTTACTGGACCGTCGTTTTCTTCGTCTAGGACATTCCTGTTACAATATAATTGCAAACTGGTTACGGAAAAATATAAAAACCGAGAAATATCACCGTACACGTCAATTTTGACTCAAGTACTTACTTGACTTGTAAAAACATCGGTTTTCACTCAAGAAGGCTGGTTTACCGACACAAGTCACTTGCACACCTAAAACCACAGATACAAACCAAACACAACTCACCCAAGCAATTCGAATACGATGCAGAAGTGATTGCGAAAGAAAAACGTTCTTAGAACGTGAGAATAACGGTTCGGAGACCCAGTCATTTTTTTTACAAAACGCATCATATCCACCTCTTGTTTGAAGTATTTTTCACTGCATGAAAAAAATGAAAAACTTGATTGTTTAAGTTATTTTCCCCTGAATCGAAAGGCAGAAGTTTTGAAAACTTTAGTTTCCGTTTACTAATTTAGGAAAACGTTTTTCTGGACAGTACGCCGATTCGTTCCATTAGGAAGAGCTAAAATGAATTTTATGATGATTTTTTAAATCTGACTAAACCTGGTAAAATTTCATTTGACCCATTCATCTGACAACAGCTCAACAGCGTTAAACCCCAAACGCCATCACATTCAATAAAGTGAATCCTCAAAATCTGAAAGCCGCTCAGCAACAGAAAATGCTTGAAATTCTAGGAAAAGATGTAGATACACAATGCTCGCACTTTCACGTTATATTTCATTTGTGCTTTAAACAAAAGCAAAAAATGATCCATCCAAAGATTTCCGACAAACACGGCAACTTTTGCAGGTGAACACAAGAATTAAGACTGGGATTGAAATTTTGCATCTAGAGGTAAGAAACAGTTAATAATACATCTCTTTTCTTTGTTGTCCACAGGTAAAGATAGTTCACTATTCAAAGCTTACTGTAAGAATAGTCTGTTGAATAAACTATTTAATTGGAACTTACGATGAGCTGTCATTGTGCATTATTTTGACAGCGACTTGGCGATTAGGATCGCTGTAAGATGTAGCGAAGTCTTCTGCCAAAACAACGGAGCCAAACGACCCGGAACCCAGTTTTTTGATGATTCTATAACGATACTGCAAATGATCACCTTTGACCTGTGAAAAAAACATTTATTTGTCATTGAAAGAACTACAGGACAACAAAATAACATTTTTTAGTGATGTGTCGGCCCAATTTAGGGATTTTAATTTGTTTTGAAACACAGCTTTGCAGCTAAACCGAGCATATCCAATAGGTAAATTGTTCACTGAACGTGATTTGCTTTTGTAAAGTAATAATATCTTACTACAAGAGAGTTCTAATAGATATTCTTTACAAAAAACACATTATCGCATTATGTGGTGAGGTCCCACTTTTGGGAGAATAGTTTTCACGTCTAGCCGCTTTTGCAGGTTGAGACCACTTGAAAGAAGTAGGTGTACGCACTACCACGTTTTAAATTTCTACGCATCCTTTTTGCATAGACTTGTAATGGTAAGTTTGACTTTGGTAGTTTTCAATAAGCTGCTAAAATTGCGTAAGTCTCAAATTTATGGTCTGTGTAACAACTCACTATTTTGTATCTTCCTTCATGATCAGGATCATCGGATTCATCAAATCCATAATTAAACTCGCTGGATTGATTGTACTGCGTCTTGTTAGCACCCTGCCCAACGTGCCACACCTTCCGGTAGTGGTTGAGCTCGCTAATCTCCCACCAGGGAAGTTGCGAACCAAACTTTATCTTCGTTTCTGCGCAAACATGTTTTTTACATAAACATATTTCTGTTCAAGAAGAGAAGTTAATCACAGACAACTATTGGATATACGCTTCGGTACATAAAATAGGCGATGATCCACTATAACGTTGTTAAATTGTAATGAACGGCCATACTTGTTAGTAAGGGCGTATAAAAGGGGGGAGTTTGGCGTTAAGCTCCCTCCTTGAGTTTGATATGTTACAAAAACTTTATTACCTGCGCAAAGAAGATTGTTTTCGCATACTTTTTCTTGTTAATTTGTCGACAGAATGCAAATACCACATAATGAATTTGCATGCAAATTTCAAGGAACATTATAAATGGGGCAAAAAGTAATTATTAGGTTTTGTTGGGCATCTGGGTTATCGTCTGCATCCAGGAACCATCTTACCACTTTTTTCAGACCTTTCGTCCATTACGCATTTTTAAGATTGTGTTTCGCGATAGTTCACTTGATCACTTTATCCGAAACAATAGTCTTTATTTTGTCTGTTATGGATGCGCTGACCGCATTGGCTACATTACCAATTTATGTAGCATGATAGAACTGTTGCACGAGCTCAAAAATAGCAGTTGTTAACAAAGATGCATTCCAGCATTTGATAATGTATCAGCAGGGAAAAAGGAAAACTAAAAGTTTGCTGGACTTTTGTACATAGCAAAAAAGCGAAAGTCTTCTTGCGTGCTTTATGCGCATTCTCAATTCTTGTGTAGTTTTGTAAGATTTGATCTTGCAAACCGGGGTGTGTGCCAGCCAGCCCCCTGCACACTTTCTATGCTCGACTACTCGTATTGGACGAGACGTTAGTGCAGCCTGATTTTGCAGTTGTAAATTGCTCTGACGTAGTGATGAGTGTGTTTTATTCCACTGTTTTAACGCGCAGCCTGATATTTTTGCGCTTATGACCTGCAGTGGCGTAGCATTGGGTGTATCTTCCCCCGATATCCTAACTTGGAGCGTTGATAGTTTATATTCAATGCAATGACACATAAAATAAGGAGAGTGCGTGTAGAAGAATATACATATTATGTCAACAAACTTCGCCAAAACGTTGGTTTGGAAACATGAATATGACGTCAAATTGTGACGTCACGTACAGCGCACATCAAATAGAAATAACCACCATATGCCACTGAATGAAAACCCCATTAAAATTTTCTGCGTCCGCCACTGCTTGTTTGTGACAAAATGATCATGTCTTTAAATTAAATGGACAAAGCTATTGCTTATTTGTACTTGTTGGGACAGCATGCAATATAGATTGCTGACCACGCAGAGCTGCTGTAGCGTTAAAGCCAGCCTATTTGTCTCAAACGAGTATTTTCTGATAGTGTCACTTCTTAGATATTGCAGTGTGCATTCTGCAGTGATTTTGTAACATTTGCATTGAATAGCTTGTTGTACGTGTGATTGGTACAACAACATTAGTTTGAGTGATAAATCAACCAAAGACTTCTGATTTCAACGTCCTTGCTCGAAAAAGTAGAAAGGAATAGTTAAAATCTGAGCACATTACACTGAACCTGTTCAAACTTGACGTCAGAAACAAAACTGAAACTTTCCGTACAACACTGATTTCAACTGCTCTCAAACATGTCGTTTTTATTCATGTGGTTAATACTAGACTTGTCCCGATGCATCCCAACTCCGCCCTCTGGTATGTCCCTTTCAACAAGTTAATTGTTACGATTATACTTAATTACTTAATTAATTATTATCCATCTCACCGTGCCCAACATGCCCAATGAATAAGCTCTTTACTGCTCTTTTGACAGCTTTGCACACAATCATGGGCTTCTAGAGAAATTTTTCAGTTAGTGGTAAAGCACAAGCACAAAGCGCGAGCATTCCGATGGGATGCTTCCACCCGAAAAAATACAAGACGTTTTGGGAAAGGTCGTGAATACTCAAATGTCATTTATGTGAATTTTTGGAAAATACAAAAAAATAACAATTTTACAAGATTATTTTCACCCTTTGCCGCTCGGTGCTTGCGGGCTGCTGGTCCCCTCGCAGTGTGCCAACCGCGGTCGAAAATTCGTGAGATTTAAACGGTACTACGGTGTGTAGTTGGAATCATAAATGTGCGATACGGGTTTTAAGACAGGCAATCTCTCAGAAAATTAGTGAATATTAAAATCTCTGTAGGTTAACGTTCAAAGCGAATGACTCATAATAAATATAACCTAGCTACATTCAAATGAGACGAAATTTGGACAAATTATCCGGATGCTGGATCAAAGTCTAGAAAAATCTGGTCAAATTCAAATCTCATCACTGACTGTTTTAAAAAACAAACCGGAGAGAAAATTAAACAAACTCTGGTCGCATTAAAGCCAGGAAAACTTTAAAACTGACTGGCGTCAGTGTGAGTGAAATTAGTCCAGTTTATAAACTTTATCAGGGTAAACTCTTTCCTTCAATCATCACATCCCAGTAAAGCGCTCACACCATAGTTGCACGGTCTGTATTATTCGAAACGATTACCTAGATGCAGTGGCGTAGCCAGCCCAAAAATTTGGGGTGGGCAAAATGTTTGATTTTAGGCGAATAACACTATTTTGTTTGGAAAAACGCCTCTCAAAGCACAAAATGACTATATTTTCTAAACATTTGGGTGGTGCCATGGCCCCTTTGGCCCCCCACTGGCTACGCCTATGCCTAGATGAAGTGGTGATAGCAAAACGCACTTATTCCCGGATGAACCGCCACCGATGATTTGATGAAGATTATGTCACAGAGCAAGAAAAGCGACTGTCTACAGCGTGATCTATTTTGCAAATAACCCCACCCCAAGAAATTTCTTGTGCACGTGGTGATGAATTTACAAAATTTGCAACATTTTAACATACACCTAACGTCGTTCTGTCTCATTGTTCGCAATCGATTAAGGCGTGCAAAGCTTGAGCAACAGTGCTTAAAGATTGGGATTTTATTTTAACAACTGAATGATGTAATCAGGCCCATAAATAGGGGGGCGCAGGTGGGCGAAACCCCCTAGAAAATTTCCCCCCCCTCTGGAAAAATATGTTGAATATAGTTCAAAAGTATTGGACATGGTTTAAAAAAATTAAGCCACTGTCAGAAAACTTTTCGCCACTCTGGTGTCCCAAGCTGGTTACGGGTCTGCATGTAACTTTTGCAAAGCATGTGGTGCGTTTTACAGGATAAAAAAGTGTTCCCACGCAGGAAAATATTACAGTTATATAAGAACAGACCCTAGGCTGTAGGAACTACAATACAGAATATGAGCACACGTGTACTTCCAAAACCATACGTCCTGCTCCTTATTAATGGGAATCTCTAACACGGTTTTGAGGCACATATGGCGGTTTATTAAAACGCATTCGTGGAAATTCACTGACACAAGTTCACGCTGCGCTCGCATTTTCAGTTTATATGAAAATGTTTTTAGCGAGTATGCTCCACTAAAGTTTGACCAATAGTTCTTCACCAAACTGTAGCTTAGCCTATGGCCGCAGTCAGGCCCGTGTACATAGCTTGGGACACCAGGGGGAGCGAAGAGTTTTCTGAGAGAGGCCCAAATTTTTTAAACTATGTCCAATAGTCTCAAACTGTGTCCAACACATTTTTCCAGGGGCGAAAAATTTTCTATGGGAGGCTTCTCACCCCACATGCGCCCCCCTAGTTACGGGCCTGGCCACAGCGCTTGCTGGTAGAAGAACTCAACAGTTTTATACCTGACAGAGCATTCCGATAGTTATTTCACTCCACATTGCATTACTTTTCTGGGTCATCGCACTGGTTAAGTACCATAGTTCTTCTCACGTGTTTTGCTTACGATTTTCAGAAAAAACGTATAGGATGGGACAATTGTTTACAATTTTTCACGAGGAATTCTTTCGTTTCCGTTATTTGTGTGGCAGTGTCTGGTGCTAATACATACTTGGTACAACCCATTATGTCTCACGCGAATGATCGAGAAACCCAAGCATAAAAACTCACCTGCGACAGACAAATGGGGTAACAAGTTTTGTTGCTGGTCGTCATACAGGTAATGGCGCAGAGTTTCTGCGTCAAACCGTTTTTTAAGAAATACGTTTTTCTTGCTGACGTTGCCACCGTGGTTTAAAAAGACATTCTCCAAAAATTCTCGAGACCCGTCATCTTTCGGACTTCTTAGCAAATCGTCAGCTTTGTCGGGTTCGTCGACATCAACGACACTGCACAAAATAGCAACAATTTTGTGTCAGCCAGTAATATGCAAGTCACTGATAAATCATGTCGCATTTTTTCTATTAAGGGATCCTTACCTCAACAAATTTGCTTGATTTGTTACTGCTTTTTGCAANAATTTTATAGTAATGCTGTCACACAATTTACAAATTCTACCTTTTCATTGGTCTTGTCATTTCAAGAAAACCTCAGATCATTATATAACANTGCTGTTAGAAACTGTGACAAATATTTGCCGCATAGAGTAACAGAGCCTGGAATATCAAAGAGATTTCAACGTGATGTGCAAAACAATTTACAAATAACCTCTTAAAGCATTTCTCAGTTGTTGCGTGAATTGTAAATAATATTTGTTCACAGTTAAATGAGCCAGCTCAGTGTCTTATTTTTCAGTAACGTGCTGTGAATATTCTCACTGTACTCAGATTCCTTAATTTATTTCTGAAATGCGTGGATTTTTGAATGAGTGAATTGCTGTAGCGCTCCTTGGGCAAAAGCGTTCACCTCAGCCGCCTCGGCACGAAGCACAATTCAGGCTTCGGCCTGCTGCCAATTGCCGTCACCAAAATTAACAAGAAGAAAATGTTCAAAAATTTGTAAAGATATGTTGGCTACTCTCACTCCTCACCTATGTTTTAAGTGTTACGAATAGTGCCTGGGCGTCTGTTTCCGCTCATACTGGACGCCGCACGCGGCTACTATAGTGAATGCTACAATGGTGGCAAGTCATTGGCAGCATGGCAGCAATACGTGTGAAGCTTTCTCCGGCGACTATCCGTTACCACCGATCGCGAGACTTGTAAAACCGCACGTTTTTCAGGTCTCAGCATCCCCTACATCAACATAGGATGTGAGTGCTCTGCCACTGTCCCACCCAGCCGGTTGCAAAATTTAGAGCTTCAGGTTAATTCGATGATGATTGTTTTGTAGCCTTTCTTTGCAAATAGTTTTGATCGCTGAAAGAAAAATTAGAAAATGCCGAGAAACTTTGGTAAAGCCTGTACGCTGTACCGAAACTGTTTGTTTCAATATAGGATAAATAAGAGGAGAAAATGACTCATGGACCCTAAAAGTATCCCGCAAATATACTGTAAGGTTGTCCGTCGCTGATGTACGTGTTTAGACCCGATTTATTCTCCAACATTATGCATCATTAGACTTCGGCATCAACATTCACTACGATATGCACGACAAATCAGAAAAACAAGGAAACGCATTAGAAGTACTTCTGGGACAACGTTGAACAGCCAAGTACCTANAGATTTGAGNGAATTAACGAGCGATTGGAAAGAGAAGAATTTCCAATTATGGAACCCAAACTTTAAGTGTAAACGACGTTAGACTTGAAGCGATCAACTGACAATGAATGCAATCAGAACCGTCGCCANAATATCTTCAATAGGAGACTTTATGTTTGTGAAGGGGGGCTTGACATTCTGAAAAATGTGAGAAAAACACGACTGATTTATAGTTGTTTCGTAATTCAATTTGGGGGCTTGGATCGTTGTTTGGGAGGATAACCCCACAAAATCCCCCCGTGGCAACGGGACTGAGTGCAATTCAATATTATTTGATGTTTTCATGTTTAGCACTCGCTGCTCACAGTCTCCGTTTTTATGCGCATTTGATTCGTAGAGGCATAGACACTCTGTTTGCAATGTATTAATGTAAATGTATATTAACCCTGCAATCACGGTTTATTACAGAACGCAGTCTCGCAACCAGCAGATATTTTCGGGTGTGGGGGCAAAATGATTGTAATTCGTTGTTGTACTTAACAACTAGACGTAATTTTGAACATTGGGAGGGGGTAATTACCCGGCTGTCTCCTTGGTTTCGGGCCACGGCAGAACGAATCACATGTTGTTTTTGTATCATATGCTTTCAACAGATTTCTTCTACCTTCAGAGATTTACCAGAGTCACTTTACCTGAAGATCACATTAGGGTATTTTACCTACACATTTTGTGCAGGGACTGCATACAAAATGCACCGCATCCGCCCGCATGTGCAATCGACAAATGTGCACGTGAGCACAAAATGTGCTCGATTGGAATTTTACCAGAAAACTTCCATTCACTCATGACTGCGATCAGAGAAAACGGTCACCTGCGCGGTGTGAGACCAATCAAAAACGTGGCAGAACGCACATATACCCTTGAATTTTCATGCAAAATTCAATACGCTGGTCCGGTGGTCATTTCTCAGTTGTTGCTTGAACTGTAACGTAAATGACCCAGCAAGCTTTAGGCTAACAAACAGCATTATGCTGTCAAATTTTCCTTGACTTAAGATGTCATAACGAAATGATGCCCAAATTTTTCCTGACTCTGGTGAACTTCACTTGCTTCTTTATTGTGAACTTCAAGTTAAAACCCCTGGCGTACTCTCAGTTAATGATTAAATGCTATAGATTGCGTCTGGAGTTTAATAAATGTCAAGAAACCGACAACTAATGAGTGAAATGACATTAATTAACTAAATTAGAGACCGAACTAGGGAACGTCCGTTCCAGAAGTGATCTGTTGCTTAAACTGACCCTTAGGTTATGGGCTGGAGTCAACGGATGTGCCTTCGGCAACATCATCTACCAGTGCTCTCAAAAAACGATGCTGCGAGAAGGCAGACAAACATAGTCACAAAAGTCTACCAGCAGGATGTCATTTTACCCTAAAAGAACTTACCCTTGACTGTCCGGCTTCAAACCACCATTCTGGCCTTTGTCAGTTTCTGCAAGTTTAAAGAAAAAAAGAGTATTACCGTATTTAGTCGATTGTAAGACGCGGCTTATAAAGATTTTTTTCATCATTTCATGCGGCTTGTAATCAATGGCGGCTTACATTTTTTATTTCTTTACCTTATCGAAAGGCATAGATCACGCTCAGTTTTTCCTTGACTACGTTTTGTCGACCAAACTCTCTTTTATCATTCTATTCTCTTCAGCATCACTTTCACATCCGTCACAGGAGGGATTATGGTGAACAGAAGGCAGTTGTAGTGGGGTAAGCATTATTACCAGGGTTGCCGATAAAACTCGAAACGTACTCGTACGCGAATGTATCTCAGAAGCTTAGGTAACCATGTTCAAGAACGGCTTACATTAATTTTTTAACACCATTTCGTGCGGCTTACAATCAGGGGCGGCTAGCAATCGACTAAATACGGTATGTCGCTGTTAAATTGTCAATGCAATACGCAATGCTTTTGAGCTTCAGTTGTTACTGAATGTTGTAGGGCATTGAATGTTCTTTTTGAAGGTAAGAATGTGAAACTACTAGAGAGTTAACTTCATTTTCACTACCATTTCGAAAACCTGATTTCGAAATGCCAACAACACACTAAGTACCAGGGGCGTATCCTTCAGGCGTTCAAGGCGTTTACTGAACGCCGAAGTTTTGCGCTGAACATATTTTCAAACACTTTAATAAAGAATGAATATTTCTTAATGATTTTTCCCTGATTAATTATATTTATTAATATTCCAAGAAAACCCTGCTTTAAGTTGAGAGAAACCCTGATTTGATTTCAATGCTTTGGCCATGGTTGAACGACTCGGATTACGCGCTTGGCCGGTTGCAACGAGTTCGAATCATCGTAAGGCGTTCATCTCAACTTAGTAAACGCCTTGGATAAAACCAATAAACAAAGAATGAAGAAAAAGAGGCATCGCAGTTTCACAATGGCAAGGCGTTCGCCAGCCTGTGGTGATTGTGACATAATAATCGGGCTTGCTCATAGGTATCAGTGGTGTACAGGAGCCGGAATGTCGGAGTAGACTCCGCCCGGAGTCTTAACGATTTTCGGAAATAGGAGTGGAGCCGGAGTAAATTTTTTAAAAAAAGGTTAGTTTGTTTTTTATTGATTATTATTATTATTGCAGATTGTTTTTTACAAATCATGTTATAACATAACCTTCAAATGTGCAAAACTACTTCACAGGAAGTTTTACAATTTTAATACAACTTGTATGTAAGTCAGGTTAGATTGGTAAGTTTCATATGTGTGAAGATTTGGACAATTTCTATTTGATGGTGATACGTTAAAATCCTGTTGGCCAATGAAATTTAGCTCACATAAAAAGCTCAGGTGGTGTCTCAATAACCAGCATATCCAGTTTTCTGTTTCGAAGGACAAAAAGTACCGTATCCCGCATCCAGTTTTCTGGCAGATATAAAACTGAGTTGGAGAAATCTCACTACTGTCAGCATAGTCCAGTGGGAAGTGACTAGAGTAGACAATCGTCAGTTCGAGTGACTCTGTTGTATTCGGTTTTTCTTTTGATGTACTTACACAAGATTGTAAGTCACAATTTTTGGACCCCTTGTGATGTATATTTCGCAGAAAAGTGCTTTAGCATTTAGGATTAGGGTTTTGTGTTAATGTTTAAGGTTAGAGTTTAGGGTTAGCGTTTAGGGTGAGGGCTCAGTGTTATTTTACGGCCACCTTAATCCTTTATCTGAGAAGCAACTGACATGATTATTGCAGTGATCAGCAGATTCGTTTGATACGTTTTTTAGTCTTTTTACTGCGAAAACCGGACACGGTCGTTAGACACTGCCAAAACTTTAGATAATTCACTTTGGAGTTTAAGGAGGAGTCGGAGTCCAAAATTTTAAAATGTTTCGGAGTTGGAGCGGAGGAGCGGAGTCGGAGCATATGCAGCCGAAGCAAGAGCGGAGTCGGAGTCAAAAAATTCAGACTCCGTACACCTCTGATAGGTATCAAGTTACTCAGTAGTCAGCAGGGCTCCCACTGACTTTATTTCCACCCAGATCAGTTTTTTTCAAGTCCACCTTGGTTTTTTGGTTTATGAAAAAATGATAATTATGAAAAATCCTGTTAAATCTGTTTTTTGAAGACATAAATTTCCGAACTACCTACAAGTAAGTCTAATAATATAATAAACGTATCTTCCGGTCACAACAGTGTTCGTATGAGAACACCAGGCAGGGCTGCGGAGCCGTCGTAAAAACGACACGGGTCCGGGTCCGGAGCTCTTCTTTTCATGAACATGGCTCCGCCTCCAGCTCCGAAGCTCTTGGTTTTCATGAGTGTGGCTCCAGCTCCGGAGCTCTCTTTTTTCGTGGCTCCGGCTTCTGATCGTTTTCACACATTCATATTTCAATTGTCTTGGTGTGCGTCAAGTTAAATGAAAAAATAATTATACCAAGTACACAAAACTAAGATAATATACCAAACTTTTTGAGTAATTTTATCTGGTAGTTTTTTTACAAGCAGTGCTCTTACCACGAGGAAATCAGCGAAAAAACAACAATCGCAGGTTCAGACGATTCAGAGAACAATTACTAGCAGAAACGTAACTCAAGATAATGGTAATACAAACAAATTCTGGAAAGGCAGTCGCTGGTTTTTTCGTCAATGCCTGCGGACCTTTTGTTATTTCTTACGACCAGACAAGAAAATGACTGTTTGGAAAACTACGTTTGTGTCCGAGGATGTAAACACAGAACAGTCCCAATTGACCAAGTGTTTTGCGCCCGTTGCATGCTTTGCCTGTTGCAGTCTTGGCGATTCCAGCTGACAGCGCTGCCCGGGCAAACCATGCAAAGACCGCAAAACACATAGTCGATTACATCTCTCATGTGTTTTTTCAAATATGCATACATTTGCATAATACAAATGCGAAAATGTGTTTAAAAGCCTTTTGTTCAAAGAAATAGTATGACTTCTAGCGAGAAGTTCACCTTCGACTTTTTTAAAAAATACCTGAAACCTTCTGAATTCTTATCTTTTGCACTATTAAGCTGTGATGAATCACAAAGTAAAGCAAAATTTAACCTGCAAAGCTTAGGAGAAAATAGGACTGAAAGCTTAGGAGAAAATATGGCTGGTTGCTAGATACTAGCGGTTTTGCCAAATATACTTATTCTACCTAAAAAATGCTCTTTACAGCACACTAAACGCGATTGCTACCAGTTACAACACCAGACTGCAACAATGTATCTGCAAGCCTTTGATGTTTCTTTGATTTAATCATCGCTGAGAAGAAGTTTATTGGTTACGAAACAATATAGCAATGCAAAAGCAAAACACTGCTAATGTGTACTTGCAACTAGGACGCCGAAAAAGCCCCGAAGTTATCTAGTCGAGGCGCCCTAAAAATGTGTTTAAAAAACTTGTCAAAACATGTCAAAACACATTTTGACAAACTTGTCAAAACATGTAAAAACATCCCGTGGTTATGAAAACATCAACAAAAACCCGACATCCCCCACTTAAATTTTTTTTAAATTCTAAACTACAAGACTTTTCCCATCTATAGAGGGCTTGAACAGCTCTCTATCTCAATCTGCTGGCGAGTTATGGCCATATATAAATCTGCTGGCGAGTGATGGCCATAAGGTGCAGCTGCCCAAAAATTCGCGAAAGCATGCCCACATTATGACGTCACCCACACAGAACCCCAAACCCAAAACGAAAAATTGATTTTTCAATCTCAACTAGAAGACTTGCTGAATCCGCAGATGCTTTGAAAAGCTCTCTAGTTCAGTGCTTGTCAACCGGGTGTATCGTACACCCCAGGGTGTATCAGAATTTTCCAAGGGTGTACCATCGTGATGGGGTATACAGGGGTGTACGAGCTGGGTGCTCTTGAAGAACAATCACAATGTCTCACATATTATGTTCTTAGCTCTAGCTCAGTGTGTTAACTTTTCACAGGTTTTGCTTTTAAATCCGTATCTATTGGAGAGCGTGATTTCATGAATTACCCGTCTTTTCCCGCTAGTTTGTTTGTTATATTGTACTGTTGATCAGGCGCTGATCATCGTGTGATCACGTGACCATCGTGTGATCACGTATCCTTTCTTTTCCGTTCAACGCAGCAGTCAGGGATGCGTTGTTAGGGAAAGATTGGGAACCATTGCTCTGGCTCGACTTTAGTGTAAGCCAGGAGTCTCCAAACTTTTTTTTCAGAGGGCCACATAAGCTAATACACAACAACTCGAGGGCCGGGTATCTTACGTAATGTGAGTTTTGAGATATGTTACATTCTCCCAAATCAACAAATATTTCGTAAGCATATTATTTATTCATTATTGACAAATGCCTTCGCGGGCCGGA
>JGI24158J21664_10007409_pt1 | contig 14584 bp, 4 predicted proteins | sample Ectturendosymbi3_FD_21664 | JGI IMG/M metagenome (IMG submission 21664) | reverse complement strand
TCAACCAGCGCCCGCCCCGCACCCGCACCAAGCACAACCCGCACCCGCCCCGCAGCAAGTTCAACCCGCACCCGTCCCGCACCCGCACGCAAAGCAGTGGGGGTTCCCGCACCCGCCCCGCAATTGCGGGTACCCGCAACCTGCGCGGGTTAACCCGCCCCGCGCAGGACTCTAGTAGAGACATAAGCAAGACATCATTGAGTGGAAATTTTGATTTCTAGTATACTGTCAACCATGTGCGCAAAAATATTTCCAGGCGCTAACAACTTTTTTTCGTTTATAGAGTAAACAACTTTCTGAAGTAAAAGCGCAGACGTGCACCTACCGCGTCGTATCCCAAAGACTCCAAAACACTCGACCCATCTCTGAACAAACACATCTGTGCTGCAGATTGTGGCATGGTTAAGTTGGTTGCAATTTGAGAACAACCTAAAAAAGTGAAGGTAAAACAAAATTTATAGAGAGCCTAAGCACATACAGCCGCGAACAGAGGGCAGACAGCAATAGACACTGTCCAATCAAACTAAGGAAGGAAGGCTCGATGAAGAAAAGCATCTGCACACACTGTTCTCCACAAGTATTTAGTTGCTTTTCGTCAACTATGCCGACATAGTGTGCCTGATAACAAGGCAAAGGGTCTCTCTGGGGCGAGCAGTAACTCATATGGGGGGTTAAATTGGCCTATGGAAGGTCGAATTGCCCTTGAACATTTGGCAATTACGAAACATCAGTCCTACTTTCAGGAAAGCCAAAAATCAGCTTTGGCAAATTCTGTTTTTTAAGGCAAATTCTGTTTTCAAATAATATATAAGATTTCACATCATAAGGAAAAACCTAGTGCCTTTTATCTCATTTAAATTTCTTGAGGATCATGATTGTGTTTGGTAAACTAACCGTTAAGAAAAATGTGTTGGGAAAGAACATCGTTGGTAGCTTTATGTCGAGCCGATATATATGCTGCCGACAGCAGATTTGAATAACTCACGTGCGTAGAACTTTCTAGATCATCAAGTTGGCCATCTTTTCCGCATACAAGTTTGGATTAGTCGTCTTTGATCATGTTATCACAGCAAACTTCAGAGGAAATTTCTCATTGAGCAACTTTTATGTTCCTCTTTTATTAAAGCAGTGGCTTGAATGCCTTTTCAAATAATTATTCGTTTTCATTTTTTAGAGGATTTTAGAATCGTTTGAGCAAGTCTTGCAATTCAGTTGAACTCAAAAAGTTTGGGAACATCATACCTTCAAGCAACATTTTATGGTAAAGCGTAAAACCCTGTGGGATGGAGAAATCCCAAACAAATCGCAAAAATATAGAAGTTAACACAAATTCTATGTTCCTAATTTTTGCTTGCATTTGTACATACCTATATCATGCGCAATAATATTCTGCATATACGAGCCTATATATATCATTTGGAAAAGGGTGTAAAACCACTCAGTAGGTTACGTCAATCTCAAGATTAAACTTACCCAAATCTGTCACATCCTCCCACTGGTTGATGTTCAGTAGCTCATTTGCATATAAGAACCATGACACATATTGTAACCAAGACAACCAGCCAGGTACCTTGCTGAAGAACACACAATGAAGTTTGTTACACACATTACGTTACCGGTGTTTAAAATATGAGCACGAAGTTGATGAGGGGACAAAGAACAAAACAACGCAGTGTGGAGATTGACAAATTCGATTATTAGCACATTTTCAACCGAAACGTGAAAAGTAATTTGCTTCTTCAGTGTTAACCTTGTTCTCTGCAAAAGTCTGCTGATGCAAAATGGAGCCAAGCTATTTCAGATTGTAAAACTACTCAAGCATTTCTCGAATAAGGTAAGACATCTGTGCTTTAGATCTTATTTTTATCAATTTCAGCCACATTTTTTGAACTCGCCATCGTTCGTAACCACTTATAAAACCTTCACATGCTTTTTCTAAGCAGGCCCTGAGAGAGGGATGTGAGAGGTACATCGCACGCGGGCCCGGGTGAATCAAAGTACGCGCGCTAACTTTTCCTGTAATAAAGGCAAAGGTTACTTGTGTAAGCCAGTTGCCAGTATAACAATTAATATATTTCGAAGTCTTAGCATGATAGCTGTTTTATTTATATTCTGATTAGCCTACTATACAAAAAAGCTATACAAGTTTTCACGAGGGCCCCAGACGCTAGGGGGCCTGGTATTGGTTTCGTACCCGCTGGTAGTATTTCTCTCAGAGGCCCTGTTTCTAAGTCGTGTTGATTAAAGTCCAAGTAATCTTCATTGATTGCTAAATGCTTAGTTCGACCTATTTATTTATTTGTTTATTCTACTGAAAATATTTGTACAAATTCATGATACCAACTGGGTTTAGGTAAAAGTGAATTCCAAACAATGTAACAAGTGATGCTCTACTATAGCTTGGAGAAACAAAATTTTGAAGCAAATGTTGTTTAAAATTCATGAAAAAGATAACTTTTATACACTGATGAGGTATCTACAGAAAACCTTGAAACAGAATCACACATGACTGGTTTTTAAAGAATGTAGTTTTGTAAAGGAGATGGTCTTAGAAAGTTTTTTACTATTCAACAGATCACAAGTTGGCTGGAAACATGGCCTTGGGAAAGGGGGCAGATGGGGCCTTGGCCGCCTGGTTTTAAAAATTTGATAGTCTCCTACTACCTTTTAGTAGAAAACATTTTTTTTCTCAGTTTTTAATTGGTAAAATGAAATTTCACAATTTTTGACCGCCCGTGGAAAAAATCTTTTGGCCATCCCCTGAAGTAACATACCATTAGCCAAACCCTCTAAAAATTCCTTTTGACGCCCATGGCTGAAAACTGGAATTTAAAAATTATATTTAATTTAGCCACACCTCTCCATACACTATCCTTGACTTTGAGCGTTTTGCTCTTTCTTGGTTTGAACAAGCATTACTAACAACTTCTCAGAACAGCAGCATGATTCCTACGTTGCTATTTTCAAACTATCACGAAGACTCGTTTATCAGCCATATTCTTAAAAAAGCCATTAGCGCTAAGGAAAGGATAAAAATTGTTTTTTCCAAGTCTCAAGATGTTCACAACGCACGAGAGTGAGTCTTCACAGAACACAGGTTACTAGAGCCATTGTTTGAAAGAACGAATAGTGTCCTGAACCTGCAAATGAACGTTTTGTGATTTACATTACCCAAAGTTGACTCTAGAAGAGATTCAATTTAAATTTCAACTGGTGATGAAACGTGCACATTAGGTTTCTTTCTGTTGTCTCCTGAAAAACATCGTGTCGTTCTTTCAGATAACAACGCTGCAAAAAATACATCGTCCAGCAGCAGAACAAGTTACACCACAACGCTTACTCTGGTTTGATGAAGAACCCCCCTACTATGAGCAGAGGCATGGCAAGTGCTGGTCCCAGCAACAACGAAACAGTCGTGTTCGGTGCTGCGGCTGATACAAAGTAACCGTAGGATACGCTGACGTTCACCAACAGCACGACGTAGAGATAGAAGTAAAAAAACCTGGTAAAACTTGGATAAAGCCCTGAAAGAAAAACATAATTTTGTTGATGTTCTGTCTGCACCACAGGGAATACATTAGCAAGTGCTAAGAATTGCATGATTACGTTTATTCCAGCCACGCCATACAGTATATAAGGCTCTTTGAAACTAAGAGATAGTGAAAGTAGTTACGCAAATTTGAGCCGTTTATATCCTGTTGTGGATCCAGGGATAATTTCGAGCACTTGCTTCTTTCCCAAAATGGCCACTGTTTTCCGAAAATAGACCCCACTTCTTGGAAAACCCACAAATTGTCATGCATTCAAGGCTACGTACGTTTGTGTCTTACCAGCCAGGGCCACTTTCCAACTGCTGTGATTAACTTCTAGACTGGATCCGTAGCGGCAGCTGACGAAGAATCACTTTACCATTGCAAAAACACGTGAAAGACAGGCCTAAACATGACATTTTCTGTAGGGTCAATTGCAGATTCCAGAAATAGAAATGGCAATACTAAGATCTTTTGCCACTTGATTGGAGCCAGCAATGCTCAGATGAAATTTGTTAAATCCGTATATTGACAAACTTTTGCATGACCACCCGAAATTGGGCAGCGAAATACTGCAGCTCCCGTTGACTTTGTCATAGTTTGGTGACAGCATTTTGCGAAGTCAACTGGTTTCAACAAAACGCAAGAAACTTTGGGTGGCGGGAATAAAGTTTGCATCAGTAAAATATGCTAAGGAGGTAAACCGAAGCACTGCGTAGTACTAATGTTTCAATTCACTTAAATATATTTCGAACCACTGCCCACTGAAACGAATTACCATGAGGGGGATTCGAACGTCTTGTATTTAAAGGCTTGACAAGCTCACAAGCAACACGATAGCAAACAATGCTCAGTAAAAGCATTTCAAAAATGCCGTAGAAACAAGAAATCCCGGCACGACATAGTAATTGATAACTTTACATTAAAAAGGTCCAAAACTTTTTGAAATCAGAATTTCATCATTTTTTGCCAGTTTCAAATCTGACAGTTTGTCGAAAGGTCCTCGTATTCGTGACAATTATTTTTGCTTTGCAGTAAACAACCTACCTGTACGAAAATGTTGGTAAAGGGAAAAGAGCAGTCTGTGCCAATTTTGTCAAAACGTTCAATTTCCATGAGAAATCTTAGTTACAATCTCAAAATAATCTTTTCATGGAGTAGGACAGGTGTAAACGTTTGTTTCACCAACTTGGAAAGTGATCGTCTGCAGTGCCACTCTCACAAATGCTAAAAACTTACCGAACATGAAATACACAATGATAGAATGGACGAAAGGCAGTGCAAAGTAGCTCGGAAATTCAGCTGCTGTTTTTGACAAATAGTACGCAAGGACGCTGTACATTCCATTAAAATATTCCCGACGAAAAATGGGAATTTCCGCTGGAAACACCTGTGGCAAAGTAAGAAATCATCCGGCATATCCTGATGCTGCTGCAAAGTCCACCCGAACAACCAATTATCACAATTTCCGGCAACATTGCTCAGAATACATGCTCATAAAATCTAATCATAATTCACCTAACATTGTCTAACTTGATCAATGCACGTTCGCAAAGAAGAAAGTCAGAGAATCGAAAAGATTTGCACCGCAGTCTGTAACAAGTACAAGTGTGCAACTCATGTTCCTCAGATTTGAATTGCATTTGTATATCGATAAAGCTTTGAGCTTCGCTACTTGCTTTGTTTAACTAAATGTTTAGTTTTTTAGGACAGCTGCAACACAGATTTTAACCACGCATTGAAATAAACAGTATGACAGTAGATATACTGAAATGTGTTTGGGCTTTTTATAAGAACAAGATTTAATGTGTTTGATCTTACATATCACAAAAAATGGCGAAAGTTAAATTCTTAAAAAATGCAACATTTTACGTTCTTTCTTATTTCCTAGAGCCTAGCACATCTCAATAGAAATGTTCTCCTTGAGAAATAGACATCCGTTTATTTTCATTGCAAACGAATAAAACCTTAATATTCAAGTGAGATTTTCAAATATTTCAGTTGTTGCAGAAACAGTTCTTGCGTAAAAAGTGAAAGACGCTACTGTTTGTCATAAATATGTTGTCGAAGTGCCGTTTTGTGTTAGCGTGAAATTTCATTGAATATTTTCGAAACATTGTAATGGGTAGCAACAAAATTAAAATAAACATATTGTGCTGTATTTTCTCCCACATAAATTTTTTCGGTTTTCATGTGGCAACCAGGAAGTTTAAGGAAGTCAGAACTGCATGTCCAAATTTTGAAAAAACTTAATTTTAAGAGATTTTGTTCAACCTATCGATATCCCAAGGTTTTTCCACAATTTTTGTTTATTCTAAAGGTGTTGACTCAGGGAAAAACACAAAAAATATTTTTGAGTGCTGCTAATACAGCATCACGAATTGCATAATATTGAAAAACGTTTGCTTCTGAGCAATGTAGGGTACCAATCATTTTTGATGATTTTTTTTGTACAGTATTAGGACAATGCGATACCAAATTAAAACCATTTGAAAAAGCTGAAAATACAATCAGTGATAGCCTAACGACCGGGTAGGTACAACAATAACGGACTCTAAGACTGTGGCATATAGCCTAGTTTTTCGAAGTGGACGTAAAACAAGATAGCAAGCTTTGTGCTTACATCCTGTTTTTGTCATTGGCTCTCAATTAGGAAAGTTTGTAATTGATCTCGATGGAAAACCTTCTACTGGGTTTTATGTGTTCTCGACTCTTGCTGGTCAATGCCATAGCTTTCCCGCTTAAAAGCTGGTAAAAAACAAGCAATAGACTTAAGTTTTGTATCACACCGTTACGTAAAATCTCCACCTGCATCAGTTTCCAATCTCACGTTCTTTGTATTTCAAAGATGATTCTAATGTAATTTTATTCAATAGATGCCATCAACAAGATCCAATTTTAGTCCGTCACAAAATGACAAAAACCGTGCTAGATGGTTGTTCGAAGTTGCTTCCAGGGGCGAAACGAGTGGGGCAAGGGGGCACAATTTTCCGGACGCCAAATCACTGCGAGGGTGCCGAAAAGTCCCAACATTGTCACAAGTACTTTCTTTAATACAGTACATTTGCTTCCGAAAGACCTCAAGTTCGAACATGGGGCGCCAAACCTGCTTCTTGTCCCGGACGCCATATAACCTTGTTACGCCCCTGGTTGCTTCACATGTGATTTTTCGGCTGCTGCAAAAGTATTTCATCCTTGTTTTACTATCAATTATAAATAAGCAGATCTTACGTTAAGAACTCCATTCAGGTAGACCAAAGAGTTTGCGATGATAACAAGGAATAAAGATCCCGTGACGGTCTTTACTTCTGAGAATTCGTAAGGTTTTCCAAAAGGAGCACGTAGAAATATGATTCCGAACACAAATGCAAGGATCTGAATTAACGTAAAAGCACACTACGTCATGAGCAACTGCTGCTTTCAAAACTTTCCTTTTGTTATGTCATAGTCCAAGCGTTGTCGTGAATGCAATTAGGCAGTGCTGAAACAACGTCACTGACACTGGGAGATAAAACGTTAGGTGCAACTAGTAAAAAAAGAATATTTTGTGGATGCAGAGATAAAAGCTAAAGATCTATACGGTTTTATTATGCAGAGAAATCTCAGCCACAGTAATACGAGATACTTGCGTTGGCACACAACGTTTTCATCATTTGCATGAGGCCAGTCAGCGCTGTGCTGGAATTTCAAGTAACGAACTGATCCGATTTTTTCTTACCAATGTTTGCAATAATTTCACTGTGGACACTATTGGATTCCGATACGATGCTTTGAGAGATCTGACAAAACAAGCTGAAAACTGCTTGAAAAATCCAACGTGGTAATGAGGTTTTTTCCTCAAATCTTCCACCTTCCTCTAAAAACAAAACTGGATTCTAAATGTAGACGAAACTTGAGAAACAACAATGTACTGTATATCCGTGAACAAACGTATTGAAGTTATTCAACATACAATAAACACTGTTCATCACGGTTTATCAGAATTATTTTGAATTTCACAATCGATGATTAAAAAGCAATTTGATAGTATGAAACTATTTTCCGAAAGCAAATTCTTTTTGCTGCACAAAAGCTTATTTTTATTTTAGAGAAATGATTCACAAATAAATAAACGATCAAATGTAGCTTTTGAAAATCAAATCGCAAAAAATAAGCAATTCCACATCTTGAAACCAATACATGCAGGCAGACCCGCAAGAGACATTTTATTCAACCTCTTGATATCCTGTAAGAGGCATTGCCCTCTAAATTTTCTTGTGCCCAGAGAAATTTGTTTTAAACATTTAATAAAAAAGCAAAAATCTTGCCCCATAAAATGTATTTCCCGCCCAAACTTTCAAACTTGTCTAGGGGCCTGTATGTAGGCCTTACCGTCTGCAAATAAAGTGCTATATGCTGAATATGCTTTGTTACTTCGCCTTAAACTATTTACCGAATTGCAGGCCAGAACAGCGTGGTCCAAACTACAAGCCCGCGGGCCACATGTGGCCCGCCACAACGTTTTCAGTGGCCCACAGAGTCATTCAAGAAAAATCTTCAAATCTGAAATTTGTTGAAAAGCATGTGAGGTTGCATTTGTCTCACTGAATTGCTTGCGCTGTATAAAGTGCATTTGCACGGAAGCAAAAAATAATACCTTGTCTGTGTACCATTTTGTTTTATTCATTTGAACGCGGTCAAATCACTGTAGAAGGTTCGGCCCGCCGCTAACCCTCCGCTGGGCACCTGTCTGGATAACCAGTTTTTTTTCGGTGCCCCGGCGTTCGTTGTCTTGACGAGTACATCTGACGCAATGAACTCAGTACCGCCAAATAAATCTGTCGATTTATCCGGAAAACGCGGCCTACTGAAAGTGGCCTTTGAGCCAAATTAATTCTAAATAATTTATAATTAATAGATAATTATCTATCCCTGCAATAGGTAATTTTAGTTGAAACAACAAAAATGTACAATACCAACTGTGTTAGAGACTGTAGAGCAGGTGTCACCAACCTTTTTTAAACTGAGGGCTACTTCTTGGATACACATTAATGCGAAGGGCTACCAATTTAATGCACTCTTCTGAAATAAAAAGCTTGCTCAATTTATCTTTGATTATGTTACTAAAATTAATGATATTCGTCTGTGTGAAGGCACTTATCATGTTGTTGCTATTTTTAGAACAGGCCCCCACGTGGTCCGTCGGGCACCATGTTGGTGACCCCTGCTGTAGACAGATTCTGGAAATTAGTCAGCAAAGATAGATTTCTCAAACTGAAAGATTTCCCACTAAAAATGCACTCGATGCTTGGAAACACATACGTGTGTGTGTGAGAGTAAATTTTCTACAATGAAGAAAGTCAAATCTGAAGACAGAAATCGAATGGCAGACGAAACACTGGATGATAGTCTGCGACTTGCACCGCCAACACTGATTTTGATAAAGGAACGACAGTGTCAGATGCCTCGACCATAGGCATCCCCGAGATTTCTGCAGTACAAGTAAATTGCTATTTGCTGCAGTGTAATAATTTCAATGATGCACTCACTTATCTTCCCTTTTTTAGTTTGAATGTTGTGAATCTGTCGTTTTATACATGACTTTATTGAAAATGGCATGCGAGTTGTCACGTTTTTGTGAAATGGCCCGTATGTCAAACGTAGTTGGACCACGCTGGGCTAGAAAACAAGATCATCTGCACCATGATGAACATGAACTCATCACATGCACTACGTCATGATGAACATGAACTCATCACATGCACTACGTCATGATGAACATGAACTCATCACATGCACTATACGTCCCGTTCAGTGAAACTTTAACCGCTCTCAGATCGTGCAATCGATTACTCATCCTTTCACAACTCATCGTTGAATAGTTCAAGAGTTAGCAAAATCTTCTTACCTAACGCATTTGTACTACAAACCCGTCTTAGAATAAATTCGGTGACGGTGCCCCGACGTTCATTTAGGATTCAGAACTCCCAAGGACGAAGCTGCTTATAGCGAAAAGGGAACCGTTTATAGCAGTAAGTAAAGGTCGTTTGCTCTGGGTATAAAGTTTGATATGCGCAATGCGGTTATATGGTATATTGAAGCAAAATGCGTCGTTACAGGCAAGGTCAAGCCAGCAGAAGACAATTGCTTAACGTTGCCATATTGAACGTTTGTTTGGCAAACTGCGTACCGCGTTCCTGCAACCACTGGGTTGGTCGCTGAACTACTGTAGTAGGTCATCTCATCGGCATCGTACGCTACAAAGGGCTCCTTACACATTCAAAAGCATTGTTATGTACATAACATCAGGCATATCTCGGTGTCTTGACGTTTTTGAGCAGTGCTTCGCCTGACTTACGTGAGTAGGTTCTCGCAAGTAGTTTTCTCGAAGCGCTCGGCATTTTGGCAGATGCACTTTGTATCTACAATCATGAGCGTTGTAGAAACTATTCTGGGTATCCGTTGTTGCCCCAACTGGTCCGTCGGCAGAAGGGCCCTGTAGTGTCGGCCAATCCCAATTGCAATCGGTGCTTCTCAAATGAAACCCTTGTCTTACATTTTCCGTAAATGTGGATTCCTGTTTCTTGTCAGCCTTATGAGAACAAATTCCTTGCAGAACACAATTCCCCCAGAAACGTGTGAACATCTAAATCCGGGAACTGGTGGCTTACGTTTATATAAAAAAATTCATATCCAAGTAAGACTAAAAATTGAAGTGAAAACTTTTCCAAATGCTGTATCCACCCAAATCGATGCTATGCTGAACATAATCCACAGCGAATATTTAAGGAACTATAATCAAATGCAAGTAAGGAAAGACATAAACGAACAACTAATGTAGTTGAGGGCCACAACCAGTTGACATTTTTTGGGGGGGAAAAATGATTGTAACTTGTTGTTGTCCCCAACAACTAAACAAGTTTTTGAAAATTTCTGGGTGGCAATTGCCCGCTCGCCCCTCTGGTTTCGAGCCTGACGTAGTTGGATATGAAATGCAATTCGGCAAGCCTGTTTTGGAAAACCTTAGCTCGGCTTTCTTAGTCTAATCTCGAAACTCATCTTACCAAAAGCACATTTCTGTTTTCATTGTCTGAGTGTATGGCATTGATGAAGTCGATAACTTCGCGAGCATCAGCGGAGGTCTGGAAGAGCTCTTGCATGACACGGATTGTGTAACTGCAAAAAGAGTAATTTATGCAACTATACACCAACTGGCAGCAAGCGAAAGTTGATTAACACGCACTGTTTAGACTCGTAGTTTTAAAGTAAACAATGAGAGATGTTCGAGCAACAGGTAGAGGCAAACTTTTACAAATATCTTTGTTTCAACAGCAAAATCTTCTGGTTGATAAAATCCAGATACGCAGGCTATTGGGAATATTAGTTAATACACGAAGCTTGAAAGGAAGTTTTTTTTGATCGAAACTTCTCCCTGGCAACGTATACATTGTGGTCATATTCAAGGCACTCCAAGGAACTACACTATATTAACCGAGGCTGCATACCCGTTGTGTTGACCACGCGTCTTGGCAAAGACAGCACACGCTGTATTCAGGTTTCTATGCGCAAAAATAATAGACAAAAAAACTAACTATCCATTTTGTATCATTAGGCTACCGGTGGAGGTTTCTATGAATTGCAATAGCTTATTTTCTTTAATTAGAATACATGGCAAGGTATGTGCTGTTAAATTAAAATAAAACAATAACTTTTCCTGTAAGTAGTTCCGTTTATTTGTGATGTTGCTTCTAAGAAACATACCAGGGCAGAAAATTATGGGAAAACTGTGCAATGATTCTTCTCTCCCCCTTGATTTCAGTGCCAATACTGTAAAAATGTATAATATCATGCTAGTTTTGAAGGTCTTTTGCTTTAGCCAATGTTAATTTAATATAGCGAAAATGCCTCATCTCCTTTGAGGATATTTTTTTCTTGCTCATGGTCTCGTTTCCAATCAGTTTTCCCAAAATGGCGTTCCTTGAGTCTTTTTGTTGTTCTCATAAACAAAAAATTTGAAGTACTTTTTGTGAGTCTAGTAAAAAAACAACAACATTTTCTGCTGAAGTAAAAAGGAATAAAAGCTATGCATCATAGCTTTTGTGACTTACTCAATTTTAGTTTTCCTTTGAATCTTCATTTTTTTTCTTTCCATACAAGCTATGTTTTGAAACAACATTTGCAAGAACGTGCCATATCACTAGTACGGAATATTACGTAAATAATTTCCTGCTGTTATCGTTGTTTACAAGAACTGCTTTAAAGAGTAGTTACGTTGTTTCTCTACAATTTATGTTACCAAAGGGATAAACAGCTTCTCTACCAAAACGCAAGTTTAAAACAAAGTATTTGCAGATAAAATAAAACAGGAGACAAGATTCCATCTCCTTGTCACGTACGTTGCGTTATTTTCTTCTTCCACAAGAACAGACACTTTCTGAATAAAGTGATCAGCAGGATTGTAGTTTACAGGGCATGGAAATCCTGCTCTGCAAAAAAATTGCTTTTAGGCTACGTTGAAGATCAAACAAACCCAAAAATAGACGTTGAAATTTTGTCAGTAACAATTTGTGCAAATACATATGCATTTTACATTATGCAGCAATAACAATACTCAATACATTTGAGAATTAACAGTAGCATCATATAGATTTTAACAGTCGCGGAATATACCTATCGTAAAACTCCATAGCCTTTTCAGAAGTTCCGTGGTAAACAACTTTCCCCAAAGCTAGAAGAAGCATTCGATCGAATAGTTCAAACGTCTCGGAACTTGGCTGGTGAATCGTAGAAATAACAGTGCATCCTATGAAATAAGACAATATAGTGAAACGGGTACGTTTTTGTATAGTGAAATTACAACCAGATAACATCAACCGAATTTTAGCAAATCGTTGTAAGCAATTCATAAATTTTGTTTCATTGTAGATTGTGTTGCTATTATGTTCTTCAACTCAAGCCTCCTTCTAAAACTTTTTAGGTTACACTATCAAAAGCGGGTGTTCATCTATTAGGCAAAAGTAAAACAAAAAAATCCCTACTCTAGTGTTTTCCTATGCTCACTCCGTGGTTCGTAACAACTCTCACAAAAATAGATGTGACGTTCTGCTGAGACATTGGTCTTAAGTCTTTCACAATTGTATTAACATGGTTTCGTAAATCTCCAGCAGTTCATCATGCTGGCTGTTGGCCTTATGTTATCTGGAGGAAATGCAAGAAAAAATTATTGGCAAAAATTGACAAATTTCTAGCTCGAAAATCTCGATGACCTTTTTTCATTTACCAGCCAACAAGCTTTCAGGTCTTGAGTCTCGGTCTCAAACATTGAAGTCTCAGTCTCGATCTTGACTTCTTCATAACAAAGTCTAGGTCTTAAAATTTGAACTAGCTCTTAGCCTCGAATAGTACGGTTTCGTCAGCATAACTGCTATGTGAGTAACAAAACAGTAAATGAGTATGTGAACGTGAAGCTCACTGGTTTTGTTGGATGATGTCAAGGGGTGTTACTCCCATAATCTTAATCATATCGCAACTTAGTAGACTAATTTTTTCTTGAAAAAGTTTTCACATTTTGGTTTGTGCTTAGCTGCTATCGGTAGGATAAATTGGCCAGAATTTATAGAAAGGCCATTATAATTTTTTGCATTTCCCTAAACGTTTGGAAAGATATTAAACGTTTGGAAAGATTTTGCAATTAATTTCCCGTCTCTTGGCGTAAACACTTGTTTCTTTGGCAAGTAAACTGAATTTATTTCCCTGCCCCATTAAATAATATCTCAGAGATTGCGTAACTTGTTTGTGGGAACATATGACAGATAAACTGGAAGTGTTTTTTCGTAAACACTTAAGTGACGGCAACTGGCCGCAACACGAACTCCAACGTGATCCTTGCCGAGGACGTTGATCTGAACATTCTTGCCCAAGGATCGCTGCTGTAAATCACTCCATGGTCATGGTTCGATCACCAAAACCTTCTGAGGAAAGGCGGACACTTCACTACTGAGCTACCGTCGCCCAGCTGATAGTTATTTTATCCTTGGACCGTCAAGTTAGACTATCAACAAACTTAAGTTGTGCTGTTACAAGCGTTCAAGAAGAACGCTCGTAACAGTTGTTGATAAAATTTTTGCATTAGAGGGCAATAACTTCCATTTTATTCTTGATGGAAATAGATGCGACATTTATTTCTTAGAGGGGCAAAACCACGTTTGTTTATTACAGTAAGGAACAATGTTTTGAATCGAAAGAAATAACCCTAAAAATTAATAGCAATTGCCTAGAAGGCAAAGTATTCTTGTTGAAAGGGCAAGTGATAAAGTAATAACAGTGGCTTTCATAAAACTGACCAAATGCTCTGTTCAGACCGCACCTTCTCGGGACACAGTTCTCATGCATTCCACAATGATTCTTGACAAGTAGGAATCCAAGCCGGACGTAGGTTCATCGCAAAAAAGAATGGATGGTCTGTTGAGTATCTGTTAAAATCAAAATTGAAAAGATAGACGTTGAGATTCAGATGATGCAAAAATAAATGTTAAAATACATTGATGGTTTCAGCGTTTCTAACGAAAAAGGTCAAACTCCGGCCGTACAGAAGTACAACAAGTAAATTTGATTTTAATACGGAGTGTGGTTCACGTGGATGTGTCAAAAGTATACAAAAGTAAGAAACGGGAATCTAAAACCCTCCAAGACCCTACTTGATTACGATTTCAGGACTGAGGATGCGTAGAGTTACGTGAAATCGATTTCCTATTAAAAATTAGCTGATTGATTCGACTCCGTCGCCTTTTGGAGACCAATTACTTCTCAACACCAGTGCAAGATATTAGATTGAACCGATTCACACGGCATTCCTCACTTTGGATGGAGAAAAAATAATACTTGGGCAGTTGAACCGTGTAATTTTTTAAAATTCACAGTATCCTTTGCGAATTAAATCTGGGGGGATACAGTGCTTTGCCCGAAAAAGTATGTTTGTTACGTCCAAGCAATTCCTCTAGTCGAGTTTCGCGCATTCCTCACGCGTTGATTGGTGCAACGCATTTGATAGCAGCTCGCCACGTGGTCTTGGCTTT
>JGI24158J21664_10007408_pt1 | contig 14585 bp, 7 predicted proteins | sample Ectturendosymbi3_FD_21664 | JGI IMG/M metagenome (IMG submission 21664) | reverse complement strand
TGAGACCAAATGTTTGACTGGTGGCACAAATAATAGCTCCAGCCGATCTGTTGCCGCCAGCATCTTGGCAGTAAAATAGACACTATCTATCAAATAATATCAAATGCAAAGTAACAATAATTATTCAATTCATTGCCCTTTGGACACTAAAACCATGCAGTCTTAAGGCAGCGGCTATCTTATTTGCCCGTCGCCTGTAACACTAACATGACACTAGCACATGACAAGAGAAAAGTCAGAGTGCCCCAGGCTGCACTACACTTGGTAGCCTAGTAACGTCCTAAACCTAAACCAGGTGTTACCAATATGGTGCCGCAGGAACCAGGTCACCCGTACGGACCATGTAGGTTGCTTGTGGCCTGCTCTGGCAACAGCACAAACATGATCAGTATCATTGCAATGATGAATATCTTAATTTCTATTATTAATAATAACATAAAATGAAGACAAATTATGCAAATTTTTATTTCAGAAGTCTTTGTATCAAACTGGTAGTCCTTCGCATGAATCTGCACCAAGAAGCAGCTCTGAGTTTCAAAAAGTTTAGTGACCTCTGCCTTAAACCCTCACCTAAGTCTAACCCCTAATATTAAGCCAAGGGTTCACAATCTGGGGTGCATATACCTCCAGGGGTAGATTTTCCTATCTGAAAGGGCACATTTAAGGTTAGCAATGGAAGGGAAAAATTATGTTTGCCTATTATTCATTTCGAAATGCTCGCATTTATAGGTCAAGGTCAGTATAATTGAATATAATATTATTAATTTTCAAAATCAGTAGGCTAGATGCTTAGTGGTAGGCCTAAATATATTTTTGTTATTTTCCTCAGCCTTTTTGTCATGAGAAATTTTAGGGGTACATGCTGATATGACGAAATGCTGAAGGGGTACATGGCCGTAACAAGTTTGGGGATACTTGACCTATAGCCTACCTAAACCCCGGCAACAGACTACAAATGAAAGTGTTGGTTGCTTTGATGGATTCCTATCATGGTTCACTAATTTGCGTGTAAACAAGTGAAACGGAACGTTCGCAGAACGGTAAAATGGAGAGAACAGCAGCAAAAAAAACTCGTTGTTAGATTTTGAAACTTTGCAAAAAAACAAAAATTTTCGGCGAACAACTGGAGCTGCCCGTAGCGTCCCGGAGTGACATCATCGCTAAAAAAATTGCTAGCGGACTGTTTCAAAGCCTCTAGCGGACGGCCCGAAGACTGGACTGTTAGCGGCCAGTGCCGTCTCTACTTCGGCGCCAGCTCCAGCCAAATTTTAAAAGCAGCTCCGGCTCCGGCTCCGAATATGGCCGGCTTCGGGGCTCCGGACTCATGGCAATGTTCGTCAAACACATTTGTAGCTCAATAGCAAAACAAGTACATGATTAAAGATCGAAAAAGAATAACTTCATTTCCATGTGTAGCCATTAACTGTGATAAATTTACTATCCTCCATAAGTGCTAAAGCGATCAACAACAATATGAACAATACCAACAAACACGTGCACCACCTACATAACAGTGGCCTACGTTAGGTAAGGTAAAAGTTCTCAGTGAAAACTTCTCAGTGATGCCAAGTGATTTTCCAAGAACAGGCAAGTAAATTTGAAAAACAAGCTAAAAATAGGTAATTTAACCGAAAAACAAGCCCAAAATGCGTTGGCAGGAAAATTCAACACAACGAAAAATTAGCAACAAAATCAAATAAAGAATCAGGGTGGCAAATCCGAAAAAACAATCCCAAAATGAGCAAATCTTCACAAAAACACGCCCAACATGCTTTTAGCAGTTAATTCAAACAACAAAAGTGCCATAATATTTTAATAAAAAAGCAATCCGCAAAACAGAAATTTGCAAAACACAAGCCCAAAAAACAAGCAAATTTCAATTAAAACAAGCGCAAAAACAAGCAACCCGCAAGTCTTCAAAAAACCCGCAACTGCACAAAAAAAACAAGCCCAAATTTGCGGGAAAACCGCAAAGTTGGCAACACTGGAACTTCTCACTGCTACTCTGCTACCTGCGAATTGCATTACAATCATCCTGGCAGAATGCCCGCCAAACCTCAATAACAATCACGCCAAACAGTGTTTCACCTCAAAAAACAGTTTTCCACGTTATTAAACCTCAGACCAAAATGCGTTTCAAACAACTTTCCGCCAAAAAGGGAGAAATGCGAGGCAAATTTATTCCATTTTGTCCTGAATTCGAATATTACCTTTAAAAACGCAAAATTCACCTACGTCACTCAACAAAATTGATTGATATGATCACAGTCCTCCTTTTGATTTTAATGTCAAAACGAATTTTTTCGCCATTGTGACCTCAGATACAAGTGCAATTTGAACCACTTTCCGGCATGAAAGGGTGAAATCCGAGGCATCAAAATTTATTTCCGTTTTGTTCTGAATCCGAATATTACCATCAAAAACGCAACATTCACCTACAACACTCAACAAAATTGATTGATATGACCCCAGTCTTCGCATTTCATTTTAATATGAAAACGAACTTATTGTGCTATTGTGACCTCAGATACAAGTACAATTTGAACCACTTTCCGGTACAAAAGGGTGAAATCCGAGGCATCAAAATTTATTTCCGTTTTGTTCTGAATCCGAATATTACCATCAAAAACGCAACATTCACCAACAATACTCAATAAAATTGATTGATATGACCCCAGTCTTCGCATTTCATTTTAACGTGAAAACGAATTTTTTCGCCATTGTGACCTCAGATACAAGTGCAATTTGAAACACTTTCCGGTATGAAAGGGTGAAATCCGAGGCGTCAAAATTTATTTCGATTTTGCAGAGGTGAGCAGCCGGTACTTTATTAAAAGCGTTGCTACCGCTACCGCCATTTGCTAAATTCAATAGCGGCGCTACCGCACCCGTTACTGAATAAAAATAGTAGCGAGCTATCGCTACCGCTATTCGCTACCGCCATTCGCTACCGCTATTCGCTACCGCCATTCGCTACCGCCATTCGCTACCGCTATTCGCTACCGCCATTCGCTACCGCTATTCGCTACCGCTATTCGCTACCGCTATTCGCTACCGCTATTTGCTACCGCCATTCGCTACCGCCATTCGCTACCGCCATTCGCTACCGCTATTCGCTACCGCTATTCGCTACCGCTATTTGCTACCGCTATTCGCTACCGCTATTCGCTACCGCTATTCGCTACTGCTATTCGCCACCTGTGGTGAATGTATGATTACCTTGTCCTTGCCACGTAGTGGCGCCTGCAATCTTGCAATCCTTAATTGTGCCCCTGTGTTCGCTCCGCGGCTGTTGCGTTGTGCTTGCGGTCTCAGAATGCAATACTGCCAAGTGTTCTTTTAGTGTAGTTTGCCCACCCTGGGAAGCATGTGATCAGTTACGCTGTTGTGTTTGTTTGAGTTTCATTGCTCGCTTGTTCAGCTCCATGATTGAGCGGTGTCCTTAATGAATTAAAGCCTGGCTTTCTGCAGATAGTGTTTAGTAGAATTCGCAGGCGAGTGCACGACAAATGGTTTACCAACAGTTTATGGAAATATACCAACGATACCAAAACTCTCTACCAAAAACTGTTTGACTCTTTTATATACTGGTAGCTAAGTATGACTGTTCCATTGCTGTTATACTGGTAAACTGGTAGTTACAAGTACAAATGTATGGCACAAGCACACTAACTTATACTGAAGCAAACCTCAGGCATCAGATTTTAGAATCCTCATAATTCTAATAAAACCGCTGGCAAACTGAAGGCCAGTGTTGCGGGACAACTAATCCTTAGAGCAAAAGCACACCAAACAACATTATTACTCCATTTGTATTCACAAGTTAAAGCCTTACCAAAACAATACACTCTTTGTAACTTACTATTGGCAATGTATTCTGAGCATAAGTATTCCCTCGCACAATTCTCCTGTCATACATGATGTTTCCATAAGGAGCTGGTCCCTCATTTCTTTAAAAAACGTCATTTGGTTACAATGTAACAATTAACAGTATGGTTTTTGAGATACATTAAATAAGCATTGACCAGTGACTGCCCACAATAAAAATATACAGAAGTATAAAAACTGATCAAGAAAATGTACCCCTATTGATTCACTTATGTTTTCTGTAGAATTGTTTAATCATTGCTATCATCAGCAGAAAACAACATGTCACTTTGTTGGCATTTATTGAGGTTACTTGTTCACCTCTGAGAATCATGTCTTTCAACGAACCTTTTGTACAGCAGCAACTTAACCACCATTGATCTCATTACAGTATTTTGCTAACTAGCAGGCAAACTGATTTGATTTTGCAGATGCACAGAAGATGCAAATGCTACTATTTGCACTGCTAAATGTTCTATCAACTGAGATATAAGTTGGTCACAAAGAGTAGAATAAAGCACAAATACTGTTTTCCATTTCAGGTCACTTTTCTTTTTCTGATTGGGCATTACTCATCAGCAGGTAACCTACATTTTAACATAGAATTGCTTATTAAGATTTGCATTTAAATTTAAATTGCAGCAATTGCTATGCAGTTTGACTAGACTTATAAATACCATCAATACTTTGTTAAGACATATAAAAAGACTTTGTTTGAAAGAGTTTGATGGATTTAATCAGTAACAAGTCACTGTACCTGGGTAAAGCTTTAATATCAATTTTAAAGGGATGTGTGCTGTAGTGGCCATTTGCATTTGTTCACATTTTCATGAGTGTACAAACCATACATGAGGAGCATGGAGGCTACATGTCAGCATATCCTTTCTGAACTATTTAAAATATTAGATTTCAAACTGGCAGTTTTAGCACAATAAGCAAAAGACCTCAGAATGTGATTGTGACCATAGTTTAATATGTTTACATTTTTTCAATACTAATAAAGTGACTGTTCAGAAACAATGTAATTTCATCACAGTGACCGTCTTTCTCATTTTTCAACGAACTATCTGTGAAACATTAAAAGCTCAAAAACATCAACTGTTACTATATAGGCAGTAAGGGAAAATGTGGGACCAGCTAGGTGGTGTTGAAGTATAATAGTGGGTTGAGCACATGCCACTGAGACTGGGTTGCATCAAATTTTTGGGTCACGCCAACAATTTGAAAAAGAGTACTTGTGGCCTGCCCAGCCCCATGTTTAGCGTTAATGGTTGGGTGCAAAAAAAAAGTTCATGCATAATGTTAACATTGACTTTCCACCATAGCAGCATTTGCTGCTAAAGTAGCTATGTGGCATCTGGTGTATAGCACTTGCTTTGAGCAAGATTGAGCACAGCGTTCCACACTGTTCCAACTGACAGGATTGTTGAAGTCAAGCAAATAATCTCAATCTTCCACCAATTCTAAGTGACGCACAATAATTGTTGGGGGAAAATGCTTATTCAAAGAGCATGCGTTGTTATTTGTTGAAATGACACTCCAGGATCATTGGAAAATAGGTCTAAGAATAATTATTATATACCACATACTTTTTGGCAGGGGCTCCACAATCTTCAATTCATGTATTATGAATCTGGGAAGAAAACTATGAAAAAATTTCTGGAGTGGAATGTGAGTCACAATGACATGGTTTTTAAAATGTTTGAAATCATTGCAGATGATTCCAGCATCCATATCCTTAAAAATGGACGTTAGTTATGATTTTCAAATTTTTTATAATCTGTTTAACAGTAGCAAGAAAGCACAATTCTAGCTTTGTGAATTAATTTAACAGTGTGCATTCTCTTTTTCCGCGTCGTATCCAGATTTCAAAGTAACGAGAACCGTGAGAACATGCAGTTTATCATTAGTTTGCAACATTGTGTGATTGTGAGTTATTACAATAGATTCCATTCAAAGTTTATTGAACAATGTGAAGGTAACTTGGAGGAACATCAAAACCTGTCAAGACATTCAGCAGGAACACCATAATCAGAGTTCGGTAATAAGCAACACTTCAATTTCAAATCTAATTCAGTTACAAAACAGAAATGATTAAAAAAATTCGGAAACACTTTTACTCACCATTACTTATTTACATATTGTTACTTGATGGACAATTAAAGCAAGCTTAATTTCATTGAGAAATTATATGATTGACTAAAAATATCTTTTATTGACAAAATAAGATCAGAATTAATGCATGCACACTGACATATAGCTACATACTTTTACAGTTTTGGTGTAGTTTAGTAACAAGCCTTCGCATGACTCTAATATCAAATGTTAGTAGTGTCAATGGTTGTACGGTCATGTACCATTGATAAAAATCTTTGATATTACTGATATCCATACTGATATATATATGTGTGTATATATCAGTGATTCTCAAATTGTATTAAGTGAGGGCTTTCCAGGTGATATGTGAGCAAAGCTTAGTCTCACATAAATTTATTGACTCTGTAATTGCAGATGTTATAAAATACAAGTTTATTTGCAATATTGAATCTCTATGTTATCAACTATTGTAGTGTACATGGGTTAAACAGCTATTCTTTCAAACAAATTTAACAAAGGTTGTTTTCTGTGATGGGCATGAAGCTCATAAGACAGTTTTGCCTTGCTGCATCTGGACATGATTTACAATGTGCTGTGAGTAAGGTTCTTCCTTCATAGACTATCAGCTTCTGGGGAAAAAAACATTGCAGCCTTTCCTTTGAATTGTTTTTTGTTAATTCATTCATGTGTTTTGCTACTCAGCAGTACTTAAACAGGTGCAACGTAATCACAACAAGTTTGTAAACCACGGGATGTGCTGGTACATCTTTTGTTAAAATGTTCTTGTCACTGCTCTTCAATTGCAGCCTGTACATTGTTATGTGTATAGATACAGGTTGTTATTTGCACTTTTTTGACAAATATGCAAAACAGAACTTTGCATTCCAAAATAAGTTCATCACTTTCTTTGGTTAAAATATACAACATTGAAGTGATTGACTTTGTCCAGCTTGTAATTGCCTGCTCAAATGAATTGCCAAGCAATTTTCTTGTAAATGTAGTTTTACTTTTAAAAATGAGTCATACGCTTAAGAGTGCATACTATTTACTTGCCCCAACATACAATCAACATCTTTTCATGTGCTTTCAAGAGGGGTTTATCAAAAAGCATACAGTTTGCACACTCATGGTATTGTTGACAACAGTGAATGGCCCCTCACTTGTAGAGGACAATGACATCTGAAGTTATGAGGGGTACAATGACAACATCATTTGACATGCACATATAGGATTGCCAATTCTGTTGCTGAATAAAAGAATCCAAAAATGTTATTGTAGCTACTAATAATTGTTACAGATGAATAAAAACTAAAATCTATAATAATTTTATAAATTCAGACAGGCAATTGGCCTATGAACTGAGAAACATCTGTGTAACTCACCAACTTGGAAATAGTCTTTTTCAAGTGTGTGCTGTATTTACACATTGGAATTAACAGCTAAAATAAGTTGATTTTGCAAATGAATCCACAATAGTTCTTTTGCTTTTATGTTATACTGTATATATATTTATCAGCAATTAGAACTATACTGTTCTTCCAGCCATGTTTGTAGTTGCCATACTATTAAGTTTGTCTGACAGATTATATATATGTTGCATTTCACAGACCTCTAAATGTTTTAATCACATTGTACAACAGTAATCACATTGTACAACAGTAGCAAAAAAAGTTGAAGGATGAATCATTGCTGGAAACAAGTTGACACAAAGCAACATTTAAATAGCACTGTCGACAATACCAATGCAGCTGAACAATATTGTTGACAACCAAACAGGCTTTAAAAATCTTGTGAAAAAAGTGCAGCAACACTATGAAAACATATACAACTTGTTTGTGTAAAGAGGGACAGACACAATTTGGTAAAAACTTACTCTTCAAACTGAAATCTGTATTTCCTTCTTCCTTCTACAGCTTTTGGTTTGCTTTGAAATGTGTATGTAGCAGCATCAGGTTGTTGCATGACAGCAGCCATTTTGCAGACTGTAATTGTTCAGCTCACTTGCTTAATCTGCTGCCCCTTTTACATTGACTTTTATCAAGTAGATCAAACAACATCAACTAGCCATAAAAACAGGACATTAATAAATAAACACAAATATCTAGATTTTGCAAAGTATATTACTTTCCGCTTTAAATGGATTTGCTAACACTTTGGTACCAACATTTATACATATACGAAATGAGTTTTTATGGAACAGAGACAAGCTATGTACAAATATGGATCTGGCTTTTATTGGATACTGGCTGCAATCTTTTTCTCTGGAAAATTCATGTTTACGTATGAAAACCATGAAGATAAATAATGGATTTATCAATTGAACCACTTGTTTGGGGTTGACTTGCAAAGTTTTTTATGAATGTTTATTTTTTACTGAGACATTTCATTCATTTGTCATAACTTAAAAAATTCTGTAATTTTTTTTTGGATATTTTTTATGACTGAAAATTTATGCCCAAATTGACTTAATATAAACTAGCATAAACATTGCAAACTCTAATAGACTGCTTTAGCCCGTTCTTTTGGAGACTTAGCCCATTTTCCTGGAGAAAATCCCTGGTACCGAAAATGTTAATACAATGCATCTTCTGACAAAATGCTGAGAACTTTACTGCTTCTAATGATTATTCAATGAAAACAGCTTGAGTGCCTTTGAACAAGTTGATTTCCATCAAACAATTAAGTTCTGTTGGCATTCACAAAACCAAGAACTATGCAACTGCTACATAAATATACCTACATACATCATCACTTCTGGATAAATAAGAATTCTACAAAAAAATTATGGCCATGTAGACATGAATTCTGTTCGAACATAATGTTGAATATAACTAACCCTTATTCTTTATACCAGACGCTATCAGTCGTTTTGAGCACATAAAAATATATTTACTGCTTCAAGGAAGTGCTATTTCAATTGTACTAAAATATTTTTCAAATTACAGCTTTGATCAAGGCTAAAATTATTTTGAAAAGTTTTGGCAACACTTGTGTGATAAATTAACATGGATGTTCGACTAGCAAAAAACTGTTATCACTTCCCATGATTCAATCATCCAGTAAATATATTTGTAAACCTGTCTAAAAAGTTTCAAGGGCATTTATTCATTGCGAGCAAAAGGTCAAATAAGTTGGATCATAATGCTGTGGTAAGTCACTTGTACCGATGACACTTGTGCACTATGGGACCAGAATTTTGAAACATGTTTCACGACACAGAAATCATATGGAGCAACCAGATCAACACATAGTGAGCCAAAGCAAGCTTTTAACTCATGCTTTCACAACAAAATCTTAGGTTTGTCTTCATAGAGGTGTATGAATAAATTTGACAATGTTTGTTTGCACAACACAGCTCTTATGTTAAGTACAGGTTATTCCATACAACTTTCAAATTTCTTGCTGTTGATTAATTTCTTTTGCAGACCAGTTTGGTTCATCACATATTAAATTTTCCAAGCTTTTATTCCATTCCATGAAATTAAATGGAATGGTTTCTTAACAAATGATAAGCTATGGTTGGGATTTATGATCCCATCAGATAAAATAGATTTNGTAATTATCTGGTATGTGATTAACTGGATTCGCCTATATTTAATTCATNTTGAAAATTAGCATCCAATTTTTTGCTATATCTAACACCAAAATTATTGCATATCTTATAAATGTTGTGTTGATATGGTAATTGCAGAAACAAGGCAAGACATAAAAATGGTAACATTACACATATTTAAATGTAAATAGTATTTAGGGATATTTTGTTGAATTAAAACAACATCTTTTCAACTCAAACAATAATTAGGAAAGCAATACCGTAAGATTTAAAAAAGATCAAAATTAGTCATCATATGCTTTCCATTGATTTCAAATGTAATTGCATTGCAACTCGTGAATAAGAAATTTTGCTTTCTTTAAAACAGTGTCATGGCTACATTTTATGTCCAACTATTAGATTATTTTTAAGCTGCTTGTGATGTACAGCCTCCTGAACTACAAGTAGATTTGTTTTACACTGGGTTTCATTTTTGGTAGTCTTATTTACTAAAATGTATTTGTGAATGTTATTGGGCTTAGTTTAGCCCAAATGCAAATATATAATTTTAATTCACTTGAGGTCAAAATACCCAGAAAAAACTCTCAAGTTTTTTTGTTAAACACTGCTAAACAGTTGGTTAATTTTCATTTGAAGTTTAGAAACTGATAGCCAAATCATTGTTTAATTCAAATTGATGATGTATGTTGGGGCTGTACTTTAACCACAACAATAAACTGTTATCTTCGATAAACCATAAAAACATGTATATATTTTATGATGGATTACAAAATACACATCTCACAGAAACTTTAAGGAACTTCTGGCTTAATTAAATTTGAGACATCGATAACAGCATTGCATTAATTTTTTAAGCAGGTTTAGCATATTTTTAAACAAGGCTAAAGTTTTAATAATGCAATTGCTTCGTTTTCTTTAAAAAAACTGCAAAATCAAGTTTTTTAAAAGTTGAAGTTAATGCAATGACAAGCTCAGAGAACTGAGTCAGTGTTTTGAATGCATTCATGGTTTCAGATGCAGAAAGCTCACAGTTACTGATAAAGACCTACAATTAAGAAACTAAGCATGAGAAGAATTGCTAAGTTGAAAAATTTTAAAGATTTTGCCTAAAATAACCACTGTAGCTTCTCAGATAACAAAAGAAAATATAAGATAATTTTCTGCCTTAAATACTTAATGCCATTGGCTAAAAATTAAGCTTTACATTGATTAATTTAAATTCATACATTTATCAACAAATATAAAAATTATCTATACCACTAAATGTATATGCTTATACTTTGGTCTGGTACAGTATAATACAAGACTCTTCTTTCTTTGTAGCGGTTGGAAACAAAATAAGTATAATTATTTCAAAGCAAAAAGGTCATTTTAAATGCTGCGTTCTTTATATACTGTATGTTTAATGACTTGTGCCTTTGTTGCCACATGCAGGTTGTGCTACATTTTTATAAAAATATACCAAATAATCCTGAATGGTTACATGCTTAATCAAAAAAAAGTTGGACACTTTTCATATCTTCTTAAAATAAAATTTGATGCCACATATGCTCTTTAATCATTGATGGGCAACTTTACTAGATTTTCAAGCCACTTTTATACTTTTTGTTATTCTGAACTCTTTGCGGATCTGAGCAAAACTGCAATAGATTCTGGTTGCAACCTAGCACTCCCTGTGCAACTGTGCTGATTATCTAGCAAAAGATTGCAGCTATACTCAAATGTCCATCCAGTTTTATCAAGATTGCACACTCAACTACAATTTGGCCAGTAGCTCCAAACAAAGAGAAGAAAATTACCTAAATGTCAACGGCACTTGACAAGACAAACTGGTTAATAGTTTTTTTAGTGTCTTTGTACTTTAATCCTTCCTAACCTGCATTAATAAGTGTAGCTCTTGCACGATACGCCAACAAATTCAACTCAACTCTTAGTAGGGTATAGTAAATAAGCATAACTGTATGATGTCTTTCAAATCGAATAACTAAAAAAGGTCTCTCAAAATTTCTACCAAGCATATCTGTATTACAAACATTTAATCGTTTTGTATGTCTCTTTTTAATGAAAATTATAGAAATCAGTGTTGTTGCAAGATATTTTTAATGAACGAGGTCAATTTGAAAAAACGTTTACAACTATTATTCTTGGCTTCATTACAACTATTGCTCTTGGCTTCATAAGCCACGAATGATGCGTAGTCATTGTTCTTGTTCACCTATTATTGCTTTAAATTCAATATATTGTTGTGGGATCAATATATTGTTGCAACAACTTGGTAGGCACAGTAAGCATGAACGGGATTGAAAATGTGATAGCCACAAATGGGATGTGTGCTAAGAATAGCACCTTTATGTACGTGGTGTGATAATAGAGCGATGTCATCGGGTGATGTCTATTGTTGCTTTCTGCCAGTGTGAAGCTTTGCACGCTTGCCACTCGGGCTCTCTGATCGCAATAATATAAATACAACAAACTTGGTCAAAAACAACACTATGGTAGAAAATCCACATGATTTGAAGATTCTGATCCTTTTCACTTTTAGCAACTATGTTGATCATCCAACATAGCCTAAGGGATAGAGTGCATGCCATAGATGCTGGTAGGCTTGGTTGGGATCCTAGCTTGGGTCAGACTGACTTGATAAATGGTAATTGCAGCCTGTCTGACCTCATGCTCGGTAATGGATGGGCACAAGGAAAGCTTCATGCATGGTGCTACACCATTAGCTTACCACCAGTGCAGCATTTTTGGAATATGTTTGGACTTGGATTGAGTGAAAGTAGCCAAGTGGCCCACGATGCAAAGTTAGAGGAGATGAGTGCCTGCAGACCACTCATAATACTCCAAACAGAGTGCAAAACAAGTATAGTATCACTTTTTTTCTATTTAATGTTTGCGCCAATAAAAATCAACTCAACTCATGTTTATGTTAAAAATAAATCTACAAAATTGTTCTGTGGACATTATATATGGTAATTACAATGATGCAACAGTAATGATAATTTGAAAATTAAAAAAACAAACATCAGTGTAGTCTTTATAAGAAAAGAAATAAAACTCAAATGCCACTTGGATTAATTTACATCCATTTATACTGTTTCAAAGATGTGCAATGTGATATGTTTCTTTCACAGTTGTGGTTTTGGTTCGTTAACATGTGACACTATTTATATCACTTATTATTGGTTTTATGATATATATATAGGTTAATCTGTTAGCAATGGTTTAGTCATATCCTCAGAGTTTTACAATATCCATATATTTTTTATTGTATAAGTAATCAAAACTTAAATCCACAAAATCATCTTGATATATTTCTCAAAACCTCTTTTGACTTCAAATTTAATCCATATATAAGTGGCAGTATCTGAACAACCAAGTCTGTCTTTCGCTTTGGAAAGACTAAAAAAAGGAAGTGGCTATGGAACCACCTCACATGATGCGGTTCAAATAAAACACTGAGTTTGTCACTCATGTGGCACGGTTGTGGTAGAGTGATGGATATGTTTACATGTGCTATGCCAATGGTTTTCGGTTCAGCTCTCATTTTGGCAACTCTCGTTTTGGTAGTAGGGGTTGCATATTTCAATTCATGAAACCAGTTTTTCTTCACTTTTTTCAAAAGTTTCTAAGTTTAGGCGTTAGGTTTAGGGGCTAGCATTCGAGTTAGCGTTAGGATTCCTGCACTCTCGTTGCACATTACTGTAATGTTACAGGTGGAAGTCGAATAAGTTTTGAAATATGAAGATCCACAGGCGGTTATGTAGCAACTGCTCTAAAAAAACATACTAACCTCTGCAAAATATCTAACCAATTCTTGTATGACAGTGGCTTATATATCAGACTAAACGATCAAATTAGCAATTAATTTTTTTCCAACCCTAAGCCCTAAATCCTAACTCTTAACGCTGACCATAAACCCTAACCAATTCCATGAACTCTAAAATCCAAATCCCTAACCTTAAATGTAAACCATAAGCTGGTGTCTGGTTTTTGAAACTTATGAACAAAGTAGCCTATATCAAAGCACCCACAAAAAAGATTGTGAAAAGATATAACATCAAAACTGGCATCTCTGTTATTAGCAAAGCCAAAAGTACCATGCTGAGAGTGGAACCAACAACCCCTTGCATAGGAACGCTAGAATAAAAACTTCCCACATGAACAGGTTCACTGTACTGCTAATCTCACGAACTTATTACTTAGCATTATAAGTGGCACAAGGGCGGATACGGTTTTTACTTCTCTGAAAGCGAAAACCGGATATGGTCGTTTAGATACTAACTTTACAAATTAACTTAGGTTACAGTACCACAAAAACCATTTAACACAAATTTGAGGAAAGAAAGATGGTCTGAATTTCTTAGCTAAGGAACAAACAAAAAATGTTTGGGTTTCAATTATATGAGAATATGGTGTCTTTGACCAGTAACCATTTTAAATAAGCACTGTACATATCTGATAAACCCCTCCCACTGGTGAAACTACTGCCGCTTTATTCTCACTGGTCAGGATCACAATCCAAGGGACTCTTGTTTCCCAAAGCAAAACAGGTGTAGATCTCCATAACAACCCTGTGTTCAATCAAGCAGAAACAAAACTTGGCAAACTTTCATTTCAGATCAACTTTACTTGATCTTTTGATTCATTTTCAGATCTTTTGATTCAATACAGATAAAGTTGATTCATTTCAGATCAACTTTACTTGATTAATTTCAGATCAATTTTACTTGCAAACACAACGAAATAACAACATGAGTAGCAAAAAGAACAGCATTCATTCCAGAGTTGGCCGGAGTCAGGTTTTTCGACTGCGCGCCTTTTCCAAAATTTTCTGATCCGGTGTCAAGCGAAAATTCTGACCTTTGCGAAATATCTGACTTGTTGTAGTTTTTCAGTTAATTTGTTTCTCAGAATAAAGAAATAAACATTAATTCATAAACAACCTACTCGAATCCAATAAGATCACAGAAGAAGCAAGCTTCAGGCTGAAAATCTCAGATGCCACAACACCCCGACTATACGGACTACCAAAATTACACAAAGAAAACATCCCTCTCCGACCCAT
>JGI24158J21664_10007407_pt1 | contig 14585 bp, 10 predicted proteins | sample Ectturendosymbi3_FD_21664 | JGI IMG/M metagenome (IMG submission 21664) | reverse complement strand
TTACGTAAACTGTGTTAAGAAAGCTAACGACAGGACCCTATGGAGAGCTATGGTCGTCAACCTTCGTCAGTCGAAGACGGCACGCTGAATGAATGAATGGGTTGTGGTTGATAAAAATGAGGCTGCGATAACCACTTTTCTTGATGTTGATGACCAAAACCGCGCTGGAATATGCGGATGAGATTGCATCCAGCTGTCGCTGCAGGCCCGCTGGGTATGCAGTTAAGCAATGCAGTATCATCCGCGTAATGCAGGTCCAAGATGGTATCAGAGGACATTGTGGTTGCTACCTGCATGTGGCGAATGTTGGAACGACTAACATTAAGTTTATATTTGATTGGAAAGTCGTTTTGTGCAGGGACACCATGCTGGAAGACGAATGTTTCGGCTACCTAGAAGGGATTGATGACTGGAGCGAGTACACATCCTTGTTTCGACATTTTCGGCCTTTGCCTTGAAGGGCTCCCCCATCTCTTCACCTTGAACAACACGAGCGTTCATGCCAGCGTGGAACTCTTACAGGATTTCCGGGAAATGAGAATGATAATCTCCACAGGATTTTCCAAAGCAGGTCAAAATTAATAGCATCGAAAGCTATGTCGAGATCGATAAACGCCAGGAAGTGGTCACTGTACTGCTCCTACACTTCTTTTGATGAAGACTGGCAACAAAAATTATGTCCGTGGTGCTACGCTCACGCCAGAACACGCATTGAGACTCAGGAACTGCCACGTCTACATCAAATGCCAAGAGACGACCCAGCACTACACGGGTTAATAGTTTTCCTGCAACAGAGAAGAGAAAGATCCAAAGCTGTTAGGTGGCTCTGTTACTCTGTTTCCATGGATGATTACTAGCTTAGCGTCCTTCCATTGCTTGGGAAGCAGACCTATAATCTCCACGCACAGCTAATGAAACTGTGAGCGTGGCGCAAGAGCTGCTTGCCTCCATATTTATAAAATTCTGCTGGTAAGTCATCTGGACCAGGCGCCGTGTTTTCAAGCCAGAGTCAAGATCGGCAAGAGTGGAATTGCTGCGGCAGCTGGTCGACTATGACCTGATCAATCCGGGTTTCTTGATTCGACAATTCGCTGAAGTGCTCAACCCGAAGAACGAGGATGCAGTGTGTATCCATGACGAGTTTTTTTTTTCATCTCTCGTGCGCACAGGATATATTGAGTGGTCTACAGGGACATGAGCTGTCTTGATTGCATCATTAAAAAAATGTGCCTTGTTTGTCTTGACATGCCCTGGATTTCGGCAGATTTGGAAAGCCATCAACCACTTTTCGGGGTCTGGCCTAAATTTGTAAACAGGTCCAGTTATCGTGAAACTCAACTTTGGATGGATTTTAGGAGTTTGGCAGTGAACGCTGCATTTCTCTCACTAAGTAATTGCATCTTAGCGTCGTTTCTATTGAACCACTCTCGATGTCTTTGGAGCTGCATTCAAAGACTGTGACTTGCATGACTGCTTCGCTAAGAGCCTTCCACTGCTTCGAAGCATCTAAGATGTTTTGAAGGGTTCTTGCGAGGAGTATGGAAGAACAACAATATTCGATGTAACGGCTTCGCGCAAGTTGGGCGTGATTGCTAGTTGCTTCGCAGGGCTGATGTTGACCTGGCGCTGGGTTTCTGTTAACATGCGTTATGATGCGTAAACAGAACGAAGTAAGAAAGACGCGATAAACTTCCAGCATTCTACTCCGTGCATCATTCACGTAATCATTACGTCTTGCATGTCAGCTTTTCTAACAAGAATTTAATCGAGAAGATGAGAGAACTTTGACATAGGATGCTGGCATCCCATTTGCTTTTGAGCTGGAAGAGCGTTGGTAACAAAAAGACCGAACACAGAGCAGAGACCAAGAAGTCGATGACCAATACTGTTGTTGTGGTTACCCACGTATTCCTATGTGATGACGTTCCCTTAGATTTCAAAAGTTGATCCGACTCTCGCATTGAAATTCCCGAGTTAGATGATCTCGTCCCTGCTTGTAACATCCCTCAACGTAATACCACGTGTTGTGTCGAACGGATCTCAGCATACGCACTTACCTGTGTAGCACATCGATGTTTTGTTAATGTTGTCTCAGTGGTCAGCAAATGCACACTGATCACACTTGGGGTTCCAAGGAGCTTCTGCAACAGCTTCGCGCTAAAAGCAAAGCTAACACTATGGATTCGTCTGGAATCGGCCACAAGTCTTCTCCAGAAAAGGTGATGTCCAGCATCAACCTCGTTCAGTCAACCTTCGTCTGTGATTCTTGTCTCGCTCAGTGCTTCAGTGTTAGGGGTGGACTTAGGTTAGGGGAAAAACACGGCGTTTCGCTGATGCGAGAGAAGTGCAGTTGCCTCTAATAGCCTCACTTTCTCAGGCACATTGACAGCCGCCGGGCCTAAATTTGGATTCCCGGACAACAGGTCACTTGCATACGGTCTGACCTGCACATTAAAGGTGCATGCAGCAACACCTTCACGTGAGATACCCTGTTTTCCAAACGTTGAGCACCATTCAATTATAGGCTGATTCAGTATTGTAACAAGACGTGTGCAATTTGCGACAGTTGCAATAAGAGACTCAATCTAACAACAAACTGCGCACACAACCCGGAAGCTGCCTCGTACCACTTGGAAAACCCTCTCGTGCCACTGGTGGTATACGCACTACGGACTGAGAACCGTATGGCATAGGACATATGCTGTGTGACCTCGTACACGCACCAAAAGGAAAATCTACAGTGTTCGCCTCAACGCACAGATGATGATACCACCTTTGCGAAAGTACATACCTCGTTCCACGACGGTGAATTTCCTTTTAAAGTTGCTGTCTTTTTGACAGTGCCTACAGATCGAAAACAATATTGTTAGTCCACCACAGTGAGCTTGAGCGTAATTGCAAAGCCCATTTTAATAGTTGGTTATCAAGAACGGGCATTTGTCTGATATAAAAGGCAGACTGTCAGACTTATTGTTTAGCACCAAGCTTGAAGTAAAGCCTGATAGAAATTGATGAGCGACAATGAAAAGCATATAGTTCCCCTGCTTCCCTTTGCGAATTTATGAAGTTGAACGGGCTATGAAGTCCAAACTGCGATCGAATAATGGTGCAAGTATCCCTAATTTTGGTTGAGGCAAACATTAGTACAAAGCCACACCACACGCCCAGTAAGCATACACAAGCTTGTTTGAGCCGATTTTTCTTGACGCAATAGAATAAGAGGGAAGCGTAACCGCGAAGAAATTGGATTAAACGGCATAATTTGCAAGAGTCCTTTCAATGTCTAGCTTGCAACTTCTTTTTTCATCAATATCAACAAGTAAATGATGTAAATCTCAAAAAGCAATGGTCATGTTTCACACTTTTTTCTGTACACAGATTACTTTCTTCTGGGACGTCGATTTCAAACGTTTTAACTTCCCCGAATTCCAAATCGATTTGTTGTAATGCGGCTAAATCACAAGTTTTTCATACTGTATTACTGTAATAAAAAAACTTCACACACCTTTAAAGGTAACAGAAACAAACGGAGACTTGACTTTCACGTTCTTTAAAATTTCCGCTTTTATGACTTTAATCTTTACTTCCGGCATTTTCGTGTTTCCAGATTACAACACTGAGCTTCTCACACGATTATCAATAGACTGCATACCTGTATAATAATTATTCTCCAATCATTCTAACATGCTTCATTAGTAACTGATCTGCGTCGCAAATTATTTGTTTGCGTATCTGCAGCTGATGATATTAAAAAAAGATACAAAACGCTAGATAACCGCTCAACTGAGCGTTTATCTCCAAAGATGACACAACAGCAATTGCTTCATCTTGCGTTCTTGTCGCTTTTGTTAGACTCACGTTTACAGACAAACTTACTTTGTGTCATCGATGCTGTAGAGGTGGTACATTACAAGTTCCTGAAAACTGCCCAGTCATTGGTTTTTCAGTACAGAATTACTGAGCTCTTTGCCGACACATGTCAAATTTGCTCAATTTTGTATAAACCATTTCAAGAGGAATTTCGTTGCAGCACTAAGTAGGGCTGAACCGCGCTTCCTCTTCCCATGATGAGATTAAAATATAGATTCGATCCAAACTATGGGACACAGTCATGTTTTTTGTTTAGGATGTCTGCATTGGCGTTTAGAAAGATGCTTCATCAGGGGGTGAAAACTGCTTGACCTGGTGACCTTCCAAAATGCGGTGTTTTCGCCTTCACTTACAGCAGAAGCTCTCTTACTTTTTCCTGGCCTGGTACAATGATAATTCGTTTATGTCTCCCGTTTTATTTCCTTGCAGCATAGTTTTTTATTATATTTATTTTTACTACCATTTCAGTTTAATTTTATATACACCATTCAACTAATCTGTCGTAATTTCATTTTACTTCAATAAGCACCTAATTCAGCTTTTGTAAGAATTATCTGCCCTGAAAGCAAACTTCTAGTGACCTGTTTTTCATACTCAAGCTTCTGGAGTGACCGCCTGAAACTCCAGTCTTGTACGTCTGTGGTTTTACAGTAGTATACTAGTTTTTAAGCAAAACAGTCCTTCCGACGCCATTACTTAAAATGTAAGATATAGTTCTTGTTCGCGAAATGTTTGAGTTTCTTTCTGGCATTTTCTTGCTGAACAGGCGACCGTCACGACTAAAGGCGTTTGTTTTTGGAGTTTTCATATGTTTTACTACTATTTTCGTAAAGGCATTGGTCAACAATCAAATGCAGTTGCAGCTTATTTTTTCTTCAGAAGTGTTAAATTCAGCAGTTTTATCTTTAGCTTGTTTCTCCATTCGGGCCTTGTTTTTCTTTATTTCTTGTTCATGAGCAAAGACAACAATGTTGAAAAATTATTATGCCTCAAAACTCAAACTCTTGGTAAAATTCTTAAGATCAAGATTGACGCAAAATGTCTAATGGTCAATAGCACCACCGTAAAGGATATCTGATATATGAAGCAGCTTCGTATAAGCGATATTGAAGATGATTAATCAGCTAAACAAAAAGTCCGTCATTTCGAATGTAATGCAAATCAAGTAATCAGGTACTACTGATAGTCACTGTGATCAGCCATGTGTCTTGCCTCCTACTTGATTTTATCCCAGTCAAAACCAGCGTGTTGGTCCTCTGTCAACATTCGGGTTTTACCCACATTTCCTTCATATTTTGAACGATATTTGCGATCTGTTCCAGCTACTGAAACCAAAGTCAATCATTGACTGTCAACAGAACATTATTTTGCTGCTAAATATCTGTGATATACTTCCAAATAAAGCACCGCATATCTAAAAACTCCAAAAAGCTGAAGACTTACAAGCTTTTTTTCGCCTCAGGCGCCTGCAGTCCTGATCTTCCACTAGGTTTTTAACTTCTGTTTGTGTATAAACAAGCTTGGCAATGCATGACACGTGACACATTGCTGCGCTACCACCGAACCCTGCGCATTCAGGACAAATCAGATGAAGGACGCTTCCTGGAAGTAGTCGCAGCAAGATAAGTGATGAGTGCTTGGCGCGTTGGCGGCTTAAAAAAGCGTTTTCAAAACGACAATGTTTTCAAACAGAAAGAGAGCCACAAACCTCTGAATCTCGCTAGCACCTGAAGATGGAGCACGAATGCACAGCTCACCAGAAAAGGTTATGTAGCAGTATGCGCTAAAGCGGTACAGCGCCGCAGCAGCAGCTTCGCAAAAAAGCGACTATGATCATTTACGAACAATTCCGCTGCACTTTTCGCATCACAGTGGTAAATGGTTTTCAGGCCCTTTGTGTGACTTGCAATCGATCATTAACAGCCAACATTTTTCTAACTTACCTTTCCGCATCCGCAATAGAATTCTGAATAAAAACAATCTTAGTAGCAACTGCCATCAAACTCCCTAGTCTAGTCGGTGGTCAATGCGAAAATATTGTTATTCTTACTAATCAGAGTTTCAGCAACTATCGGTACGAACAGTGCTCGGGAAGCCTGTCTCCTTTCAACTGGTTATCGGTTCAAGCTACATTGCAGCCCTTCTCCTTGATGTGATTTTCCACGCTACTTTCCATGAGTGTTTACATTAGGGTTAGCCAGACAAAGAAAGTCTTTTTGAAACCAAACTTTTTTCGAGCTACAACACTTCGTAACAGAATGGCTTCATTCTTCGTAACAGAGTGGATTGTAAGAAAGAGTACGCTTTGTTAAATCATACGGCAAAACTCGCGAACGAATTTTTTGCATTGATCTAAGCTCGTAAAAATTTTACACCTTGGTTTTGCCGGACCATTCTATCACATTTCAAGAGTTAACTTCGACGTATTACGGCTGTTTCCATGTATGTTAACATACTTGGCGCAGGGACAAGTGGGTGTGGAAACAAGTGTCACTTTAAAAGTATAAAAACAATAATTATCTAGATGCGCCTCTTTCTTGTCGCTGTAGTACAAGCATGAAAAAATTTCAAGAGTTAACAGTATATTGTTGGTTTATTCAAGTGCTTGGCAACCCACCTAGTAGCGTGATTACGAGAATTAATCATTGTTTATAGAAAGCAGCTGGTTGTTCGAAAGTCTAGTCCACGGAAAGACGTACTTGATAGTTTTGCAATCACTTCGTTCAACAACCAACAAAACGAGATGAAGTTCGCAGGTCGGGCATGAAAGGCTACGAAAAAAATTGGATGAACAGACTGTATACATGTAAGTAGACCTATCACAGCCTTGGAATATCAGAAAACGGTTAAGAAATACAGAAGTCAGTTTTTCAGTTTCACCGTGTACACTGACTCAGTTGCTTTCTTGTCTTGAAAAGTGGAAGCTTTCCTCCTTCAAAGCACAACAGACATTATTTCGTCACGCCCTTCTGAGTACTGTAAAAACGATCAGCATTTCGTGTTACTCAGGACGTGCTAACATATGATAAACAGGATGTATGGTGAGCAAAATTTGCACCAGTCGAAGGCCTGCGAATCTTACCGCTGTGGTATGAAAAAAACTTTCAAGCGTGGCTGTTGGTTATTTACGTGAAATAGTGTGGTATAGTGTACCTTAATTAAACGGTAATATCACAGGGCAGGAGTCCAAATGTTACAGAAAAGTAATAATCAACATCTGGGGTACCTTGTTGAAAAATGTTTGAAAAGACAATTGAATTTTACTAAAAAAACACTTTTTTCTGGATCTCTGTTGAAGGAAGTTTAGTCTAACTTCTAATAAAAGTATGCTGGTTACCGAAGGTCATTACCTTCTTTTAATTTAAGTCTGCTGTCTGGTTTTTACTACAACTCATTTGCAAAGAGAACATCTGACTGGGAAGATTTGCGGTTCACTTAGCAAGTTTACACGAAACGTCGTTTTTAACAACAAAATATTTCATATATTCTTCAAAATGACACAAGTATAGCGACCCGTTTACGCCATGTGAATTTTTTTTGCAAATTTTAAAAATGTTTCAAACTTGTTTTTTCACAAAAAACTTCGTTTTGAAAATATGAAGTCAAAAACTGTTTCACAAATAAATTTTTATATTGGAGTAAAATATTTCAACTGCCAAGTTTTTTTAAACTGAATAATTTTTTCATCCAAAAAAATTTTCAAGAAAAATTTCATGGCGATATTTTTTCATTACTGTGCCCAACTCCACCAATCCAGTGCTTATGTACAGTGAATATTTGTCATAGGTATCACTTGGAATACTAAACCAAATGCATTAGGAAGGGTCATCGTGCGTGTTTATAATAACACTTGTAGCAGACCTTTCACAGTTCTGCAGGGTTCTTAACTTTCATGAAAAAGATGGTTGTTGCTAGTACAGGCTATAAATGTGTCAGTTACTACAGTGGATAACTCGGACATGAGTTAAAGGATTGCTTCCCACTTTCCAGTACTTGATAAGTCAAGCTTACGATAGTTGAGCTTATGATGCCTAATTTGGGTTTACTACAGTTTTTTGCAAGCACACCTGCGAAAGTGCAGATAAGAGCTTTGGGGGATGGCTGTAAACTCCCAATGAAGTGCGGGGCTGAGCCCCGGCTGAGCCCCAACCGCTTTTGCATTCAACTGCATTTTAAGAACTTATACTGGACTCTGGTGAGAGCTCAAGAAAAGACTTGTTGAAAGTAAAATATGAAAGATATTGCAAACATTTATTTATTGTTCAATTTATTTACCCACACTCGAATAAAGAATCTGCAGTGAGAAATGAACATGCAACGTATGAATTAGCAGCATGGTTTATTGGCAAACTTCAATCAGAAACCCTTCGTTGTTGGGGTTGGACTCAGTAACGTAAAACAATTCGTCATTAAATTTTTTCTTGAAAATTTTTTGAGAAATTTATCTTCTAGGTTTAAGGAATTTGCCATTAAAATATTTATTTCAAAAATGAAATTTTGTCTATGAGAGAACAAGACTTTGTTAACTTTATCTTTGAAAAAAAATGTACTTCTTTCATCGTTATTTTTGTAAAAACAAAGTTTCACAATTTTTTTATGAAAAAGGCAATAAAAAGTTTACATGGCTTCCACCGACCACCATAGAAATGCAAGTCTGCTTTACGAAACGTTTCAAATTCTGGTATGCATTTGAATTTTCCGCTCAATATAACAACAGCAATAATTAAAAATCGACATCAACAAAGAAAAACACAATAAACCTCATTGAGAGAATGCAAAGCAGTCTGCCGTAGGAGAACAAAAGCAGCGGTGATTTTTTAGATAAACCCTGCAGTACAAAACGGAACTTGCAACATACGCATTAACATCACGATTTATTCGAAAACTTCAATGGGAATCATTTCGTTGGCGAAATTGGACTCATTTTTGGGGTTGGGCTCAGTGAAACCATATCGTCATAAAATTTATTCTTGACAACAATTTTTTTTCGGTTTCAAAGAATGTGGCAATTGAAAATAAAAATTTCATTTCACTAGAAATTTTTTCTTCACAAACTTTTTGTGCAAAATAAATTTTACAGTGATTTTTCAATATAACAAAATATTTATGTGGGGCAAACGGACAACCATGCACCAGGCCGCTACTGAAAGATAACAGTAGGATGCAATAACTTTAACTGGGATACGCCCTAGTAAGTGGGACTACTGCCTGCAGAAACATTTTACGTAGGAATTGGGTTTTTTCCCAAAATAAGTAACTAGGACCCGGTTACTAGGTCCTCTTGGGACGCAAAAGTTGTTTTCGTGTTTCTTTGTTGCAGAACGGTGTTGGTCATGAAGTTCGTGGAATGTAGTAGCACAAGGCCGTTCTGGCACAAAACAGGTTGTGACAACCACCCCTGGGCTGAGTATAGTGCAGTATTTTCTTATTTCTCGCAATAGCGTTTGTTACATTAAGCCATACCTCGTAATGACGCGAGGTCTATTCTGATCAACGTTCTTTTTCGGAATTTTGTCTTTTCGGGCTAAAAAGCAAGAATACGTGTCCAAGACAAGCGTTGCATGCAGGTAGTGAGGAAAGCAGTCCATGCAAGTTAAAGGTTCGTAGGAGTTTGCAAGTGTTTTTTCAGTACTGCGGGCAATTTTCACCAAGCTACAGTAATTTCATTCTTGAGGCAATAGGCTGATATACCATGAGAGCGATGAAAAAGTTTCTTCTCTGCTAAACTTGTGGGGATTTCAAACGTTCCTGGGAAATGGCGAAGTCCATATTACGCAACGAAAAATTTAGTAGGTCCTGTTTTGTGAGTACATTGAATCAAATGTGAGTGACGTGGTCTTAAGATTTGAAATCCCCACAAGTTTAGATAAAAGCTTATAACTGATTTTAGTCAAGCAATGTTCACAATTGGTAAACACGGGGAAAAATTTGGCATATGCAGCCTAATGAATCACTACACGTGAATAATATCTGACCGTATTGTGGAAATGGCCCTCAAAACTAAAACCAAGAGCAAACCTTCTATACGGTTGAGCCGCTTGACCTTAATCAGTGAAAGAAATTGCTAGAATGTACATCTTCAGCAATTTTTTATCTTTCATATGCGTACTTAGGCAGCTACTGCAGAAAGTAACTAAGGACTACAGCAGATTTCCCTCAAAATTTTTATACCTTCCATATTTTTTTTCTCACAGATGACAAATTGTTTTCCATTATTTTGGTTTTAAGTTGCTGTTTTATACGGTATTTAAAAGCTATTCTATGAATAATTTAAAACACAATAACATGATTTTTCTACTGATACTGTGATACCTGTTCGTGATCTGGAAAGCACAGGGTACATTTCAAAGGGTAAACAAATTTTCCCACGAAAACCATCAAATTTTGCAGGGAAGAGTATGCATAAGCTTTGTAAGAAAAGCTACGGGCTCCTGACCAGTGGTCGAAGGAAGTAGCGATCAAGATCGTCGTCCCGACTATTTACTAAAAAGAGAGTGGCGTTCATTTAGCTTCTTGGTGTCGCAGCAATTCCCAGTTAACATAAGTAGCAAGACGTAGCTTTTTACGGTTGAGCGTTCCGGCATTTCTATTTTTGGTTCTGCACCATTGTTCACAGTTGAAGCCGACAAATTCTGCCTCATACCACTAGCAGAAGCGCCATTGATGGCGGTTTATTGCAATATATTACAGAAATGCATCTTTGCAGGATTTAAATTTACGATTACTTCAAAGCTTTAATGTAATTCAGTGAGTTTTGACTTGCAGCATTTACCTAAGTGTCTAAAATGCGACGTATCTGGACCTTGGACCTGTCCAGGTGCATATAAGTGCATCCAGTTTCGTAACTGACGGGAGGGAGTGATGCGAACCGCCCATGTGACAAGCCAAATGTAAAAATCGGGCTCCCACTTAGTTCATGGTTTCAGTAGGTTGTTGTTTTTTTGCGTTTTTCGGAGTGTTTTCTTGTGATTTCGGGATTTAGTATAGACATCCACATCAGGATTGACTATCATTTTTCAACTTTTTCTGCGTGTTGGTTAGTGGGCTCCTACTGTGGACACTAGGGGCCCCCTTTCAGCGAATTTTTTACCCTCTGGCCAAACCTCTAGTTACGCCACTGTGTGCATGCATAGCAAAATGGCAGCAAATGTTTAGTTAAACAGCCAAAATTATTCCTGCAGAAATTAAATTTAACACAAGAGAGAACACTGCACGAAGACTCTTTTCTTGATATTTGTATTGGTTTTCCGTAGACCCCTGTCTTCTTCTAAAGCAGAGAAAGCCCTTCTTGAAAACATTTGCGGATATAAGTGGTACTATAGCTATCTATACAAAGGTTTGCTTTAAACAGCCATGCCAGCAATAAAACACGGCAGAACCTTAATGAATCTGATCCATAAAATCATTTTCAAGTCTTCCCTGGGTGCAGCTGGCAGAATCTGCTCCCACAATTTTTTGGGCCATCTGCGTGGCCTAACCATTGCAGCTGGGATATCTTCATCCGTAAAACAGGAGCTGGATGTATGAATAGTTCAGTAGAATTTATATGCGACAAGCGCGGGAGCTGAGAATGACTTTACAAACGGCCAAGCGAGTCACAGTAACCTGGTGTTCAACAATAGGTCTGCACAGAAGCAATTAAAAGATTGAAAACCTGAAAGCAGGTAATTCAATTAAAAGCTCTAAAAGGTTTTCTATAGGCTTTAGAGGAATCAGCCGATTGAGCTCTGCTTTCATCTTTTTGCGATGATTCACACTTGCGGATATCTTTATTCAAGTAACTTCACTCCACAGGTGAAACAAGCAAGGAACCAATCACAAATTTTAATAGGAAATGGAGAACAGCAAAAATAAAAATGTCCATAAGCACCCAAGCACCCAACGATACCACCAAAGTGGAACTTCGACAGCCCTGAACGCAAAGTGCAAAACATTTCAAGCAAAATAAATCCCTGAAAATTTCCACCGAATAGCAACTTTGCAAAGATGAAAACAAAGTGGAAAAACTTTGTTGCATAACAGTCCTGTAACCAAAGCCATGCAAAGCGTGTTAGTCCGGTATTGTAGCCCAGTGCTTCCCATGCGCTTTGCCGCGAAAGAGACAGTCCCAGGCAAGCCGCGAAATTCTCAAAACTGAGATTGACTTTGCTGAACAAATTATATACGACTCTTCAAAAGAGAACGTTTACATTACTTACGTTTCAGCCATTGATTTTGGCGAGCCGCTTGAAGACGGTTCAGCTGCAAGGTGTGCAGCGGGAAAAAAGGTGGGAACCACTGCTGTAGCCTAAAGTTTGTCGCAGGAAACTGGACTCTAAACTCAAAAAAGCAACCATATCACTACATATTCACCTAATATAAAGGAATATCCCGGCATTTTTATAAAATACTGTACAATAAAGAGAATTAATTCTTCTATGTTAGCTATATGTCGGGGATGTTGTTCCAAAATCTTGGGCTATTAAAAAACAGAATGTTGGAATTTGATGGAAGGCCTGTTGGAAGTTTGAATATAAAACTAACACTGCACTATGTATGATTTTGTAGTTTTGTATTTGACTTGTTACGATGAAGTGGATAGCAATGGGTTAGGACCAGGGGCGTAACAAGGGGGCAATGGGGGCACAATTCTCCGGGCGCCGAATCGCTATGGGGGAGCCGAATCACTGCGAGGGGCGCTGAAAAGTCCCAATAATGTCACAAGTACTTTCTTCAATACAGTACATTTCCTTCCGAAAAGACTTCAAGTTCGAAAATGGGGGCGCCAAATTTGCTTCTTGCCCCGGGCGCCATCTAACATCGTTACGCCCCTGGTTGGGACACATTGCTATCGTCGATTTTGTACATATAGCGTCCAAGTTCTAGGTGACGCATTTTAATCGCCAATACAGTCACGTTGGCATTTTGTTAGAAGTCTGACAGTGAAGCAATCTGCTTGGGTCTTCTGCTAGAAGAATGCAACTCGGAGTAATGTGTTGAAAAGGTTTTTAAATATGTAAATAACCCTTATAGAAACACTAATAATTTTGCTAAAATAGCCTTGCCCTTGACCCATAGCATTGCAAGGATTTTTTCCAGTGGGGTAATAGTGCATTTTTACAAGTGATGACCAAGTGCATTCTTCCAGGAGGAGCCAACAGTGGTGAAACAAAACTATAAGAGAAAACTCTATTTGAATAAGAGGAAACTATAAGAGAAAAATGTATTTGAATTCTATTTGAATAAGAATTCTATTTGAATAAGAGGATTCTATTCGAATAAGAGCTGATGATGACTACTTCATAGGCGAAATATATACTCTGTAAGATCTTAGTGCCTGATTCTTTGCTGAGAAAGGATTTCTTTCCATAGACATTGTCACTATAAGAGAAAACATTTTTCTGCTAAAAGGTTAGTAGGAAATAACAAATTTCAAAATCCAGAGGCAAGCCCCTCCCTGCACCCCCATCCAACGCTCATACCTCGATCATCCTGTTCCACCAGTGAAACGTCTTATAGCTCTCTTATACATAGCATTTAAGTTGTGCAAAATCAGTTTGCCAACACAGAAAACCCAGAGTTGCATTCTATAAACTGACAGATTTTGTTATGTATTGATAAACGTTTTTGCTGCATACAAAAGAAGATATTGCTTAAGTTTGTAAAAACACCTTCCGAAGACACTTTTGATGTGAGTTTATTAACATGGATACACCAATAAAGAGATTTATCAAGTTCCACATCAAAAAATTTCGTGGTTGAAGATGATCGTTGTTTACTAACACTGTAAATTGATCAAAATTTGTATTTTTCGCTTTCTAAAAAACACAAAGGTAGTTTCAATAAAATATAGTGTAAGTTTGTTAACCTGTCACCATTGTGGTAATGTGTTCGTTCATCATTTAAAATCGCCTGCTGATCTGATAGATGGGGAGACAGATAAAAAGCTCAGCAGCATCAGAGAATAGAAAACGAGTAAACTTCGTTGATTTGCACAAATTACTGACACAAAGAATAGCAAAAAAAGGACCCAAAAGACTTCTTTAAGAAACACCACAGGTAACGATACCAGCATATGATTCGATGTTATCGGCTAGCCGCTACAGTACATTGTTTTTAATCAGATACATGTAGGCTAATATTTTCTGATAGGGTTCAATTGGACATCGTATATTTCGTAAGTAGGTGATTTGTTTAAGAGTTTCTTATGATCAATAGTGCTTTTTTCACTCCTAAAACTATGCCGCAAAATAACTTATTTTCTGTGAGTTTAAGAATGTGATTTTGTTCAGATCAAATAAGCCAGTAGTTGAATGTTTAGGTCTAACGTTCGCATTTCAGTCGTTTCATAAATTGTGAAAAAAGGGCATTCCAAGCACAATAGCATGGTCACGTCACACAAATAATCATGATGTAGGCAGTGGCGTAACTGACGGGGGGCAGGGGAGCGCGCCGCCCCCCCTGGTAGGCAAAATGTAAAAAAATAGGCCCCCTGTTAGCTTGTATTTCGGTAACTAGTATTCTTTTGATTTTTAGTAGGTTTTTGTTTTTAGCGTTTTTCAAAAATTTCTCGGAGTGTTTTCCGGTGATTTCGGGTGTTAGTATAGGTGAATCCAGTTAATCGCATAACCAAATTGCCGAGATTTTTGTATGTGTTCCGGAATATGCGATTATCTGTATCAGACAAATATCCGCAAGTTTACCGCCTAGCGACACAGGGGGCCCAAAATTCAGTC
>JGI24158J21664_10007405_pt1 | contig 14586 bp, 10 predicted proteins | sample Ectturendosymbi3_FD_21664 | JGI IMG/M metagenome (IMG submission 21664) | reverse complement strand
GTTTTATGGAAACTTTAAAACGTAAACAATATATTTACGTTCGAACCCATGAAAAACAATAGATTTTACGTTCAATTCCTTAAAATTAGCGCTAATTTTCACTGCTCCCCAAACGCTTTCATTTCGTTTGTATAAAGATCTATACCATAGGTGACGAAAATACGGCCCGCAAAAGAATTTCCTGCAGCCCGCGAAGCACTCAGGGGAGACCAGCAGTCTTGAACTTTCTTTGACCCGCTTCTAATCTTTGCGATGCGATATCAAAAGCTGATAGCCCGATTGAATTACGCGCATATCACGCAGAAAAAAACGTAGTATGAACAAATCAACAAAAACAAAAATCATACAAACGTTGATGAACAATTTTTTTCGTTTTTAACAGGTTTCATAGTGTGACTAAAAAGTTGTGCGGCCCGCTTACTCAGCGGTAACTGACAGAGTGGCCCGCGATGGCAAATAGGTTCGTCACTGCTGATCTATAGCAAAGAGCAATAACTCAGCAGTCAACTCGCAATTTTCAGCAGCTTTTCAAATTTGGAATGAAAACATCGATTTCACTCTGTCTTTGTTAACGAATGACTCTGAACCAACTGTCCTTTGATTTTGGAAATTATCTGCCAATAAGAGGAATTTCAATTTGCTTTTGAAAAAAATTGGTTTACCTTTTCGTTTATGCAAAGAGTGAGCTTCCACGTAGGATGGTTTGCAATTCTTGCGTTTGACATATTCAGCCATGAAGCCTGGTATTTAATGTCAACATATTGTACGACGACTTCGCTGCTATGGCTAGAGGTTAAGTGCTCTGCACGACTACCGCTTTCTCTATCACACATTTCTACTGCATTTACATATCTCAAGTAAAAACATAATGCTGATGCTTATGAAAAAATTTCCATTACTGTGAATACGTCAAGAAAACCGTTATCGTTCTTCGTTACCGGCGTGGTTACCGTTAATCTAGATTTTAGACTCAAAAATAGGGAAAACAAAAAAATGAAATAAGTTTTTAATGAAACAGAATTTTTTTAAAAGTATATTTAATCATCTATGAACAATCATTTATAATTTGATTGAAGCAATATTCTCCAGAAGCAATATTCTCCAACAAAGCATTGTTTTCATAAAGTACTTTGCACATCTAACACTGCAGTTGATTTCATTTTACTTGTAAGACGGATGTGAATGTCATTTCACTCAATTTGTTACTAATTAGTGCTAGCTGCAAAACAATAAGCTTACAGATCGAAAGTGCAGTCGTCATTATTATGTCACAATATACTTTGTGATGTGATTAGAATCCTGGAATACTGTAAAACACAGCAGATAGGCTGTACTGTAATTAAGTTGGCGTTGTGCTGTAAAAACAACAATTACGCGATAAGCTCGAAATTTCTCGTAAACACACAAACGTTCTAGAAGTCACGATATTTTTAACTATTACGCAATTCCAAAATTACGAAATTCCAAACTAAGTTGAGCTTTTGCTCCGGCTAATATTGTTACGAACTACCTTATGTGACAACGTAAAATAACTAAACAAGCTACAGGTACAAAAGTACAAAAATAAGGACGTTTGTTAGAATAAAGGATAAAGCTATTTTCTAAGACACAGACCTTAAAAATAAGGACAAATCTTAGAAATAAGGACGGTATGTCAACCTTGCGGTAACATATCGGTAGGTTGCCGGACAAACAAGCTAGAGGTACGGTAGAAATGGCAACCTTTCAGAAAGCATAATTAAATGACCTGCAAATAACGCTGTGACTGAGTTTCGAAAATTAGCAGCTTCAACAAAAAGATAGTTTTTTTATATTGAATAAGGATTTAGAGGAAAACGTTGAGCTAACGCCTGATCTTTGTTACCCAGTTACGCCTATTTTACTGCAGTTACAGCAGAGGGACGGCACGGGGTTTTACCAGCGGCGTAACTAGAGGTTTAAGCCAGGGGGGCAAAGCTTAGCTGAAGGGGGGCCGTTGGTCACCGTAGGGGGGCACTAGTCAATACTCGGAAAAATGGTAGGAAATGATAGTAAATCTGAATGATGTCGTGAATGTCAATAATTGCTAAAGAAAACGAAAACACCCCGAAAACGCATAAAAACAACAACTTAAAGAATACTAAATATCAAAATGTCAAGTAAAGGGGCCCAGTGTTTACATTTAGCTTGTCAGGGGGGTGCCTCACCCCCTTGCGCTCCCGTCAGTTACGCCACTGGATTTTACCGAGAAAAAAGTGAAGCTGTACGACATTGTTGCAGAGATAGCACTAGTCAAAAAAATGCCATGTTCATTCGTCACACACACGCACGGAGTGTTGTGTAGGTTACCGGCAGTTACTGGTGCGCAACAGTAAATGACCAGCCACATGCGGCTCTACAGGAAAATAGCCGCTACGTAATAATTGCAGTTAATACGCTCCCTGTAAATGCTATGAGCAAGGTTGCTTTTTTCCCTCGACTCATTCTGTCACGGCCAAGGTGTGATGATTAAATTGGCAATCAAATGTCAATTCAGGAAGTATAGACCATCTTATCTCACATCAAGATAAACCCAACAACCTTAGCCTTTCCTGTTGGTCTGCTGACGTTTTGAAGTAGACGTTGCGCAGCAGAACTTACACCAGTTACAAGTTGGGTAATGCCTTGGCTGCGATTTTTTCGAAAGAAATCGGTTGAGCAAACAACTACCGAAAGTTTTTGTTTCCAGCGAAAAATATTCATTTTATAATCACTCCAAAATCATTCTCAATATTCAGATATAGTGAAAACCTAACTTCGGGAAAATCTTATCGCAGCGAAAATTGCCAAACTGCACATGGCCATAGCCGTAACTACAGTTATTCGACGATCGTAGCAAATGATTTTGTCTCAAACACGTATTTTAGCGCGGTTTAAGTGAAATGATGTTCTCTGCTGATAAGCACAACAGAAGCAATGATTAGGAACAACTTCGCGCAGGAGTGTCTTCTTTTCTGTTAATGATGGCCAAGCACGAAACAGCGTCTTATGATCTAAAATTTACTCATACTCTAGGTTTATAAAGGGGCTAAGTATGGGCAAAGAAAGCCAGCGAGGCACGCGCGCACGGTTGTGGAGATCGTGGTGCGCAGGACGCAATCGGTTCGTTGACCGGTAAATTGAATTGAAGCGCGGCTTGGTGCGACTTGACAACAATGTTTCTCGCAGAGCTGGCGTGCCAGTACTCCACTCCGCTCTCACGCAATTCGGCAGCGACGTTCAAGGCTTGGTTTCGCCGTAAGAAGAAGCGGGGATTCCTTTTATGTTTGCTAACTGTTCGGCGAAAAATTCCACTATGCAGATAGCTTGGCATGCGGAGAGAAAAAGGCGCTGCGGTGAGTGACTGCTCGTGGCTTGCCGATAAAAACTCGGGTTCTGAAGTGAATCAGCTCATTGCAGTTTAACTGCTTGTTCGTGATGAGCAAAAGCTTCTGCCACTAGAAAAAACTGTTCTGGCCGCAAAGACTTGACAAAAACTGTAGTCTGATTTGAAAAATTTGCTGCTAAAGAGGCTAGTCCGAAGTCACCATTGTGTGCATTCCTCGTAACAAGGAAAGAGGGCGATTGGTGAAATAGTACAATTTTGGCTAGGCAACCGCTGTGGTGGCTTTTCTGTTCAAGCAAAAATACGAAAAACACGAAAGTGATGGACCTTCCCCACGAGAACTTTTTGCCAGGCGCTCCTCTCCCGCTGCAGGGCTTCCGTGCACCCTGGATAACGTGGAACCGCGCGAATGTAAGCACAACAAACGTCGTAGTAAGAGCAGATGATAGTCACGTGACTCACACGTCCAGGACGCCACCGCAGCAAAATGAGACCATGCAGTCGCAAATGTTTTGCGCCGGACTCGTGTTGTGGTGTTACGTGCTCTTCGTTGTATTGGCACCGAGGCCGCGTTGCACGTGTAAGCGCCGGATGGACGGGAAGTTTGTAGTAATTACAGGTGAGTTGATGTTTCAGCCTTGATGGTTAATCTGGTTTTGCGCCTGGCTTTCTGGCTGTGTTTACACATCACGACGACAGGCCTGAGTAGCTGAGCTGGAGTCAGCTTCGCAAAACTTGCCACGCGACGTTTTGCAGAATCGGGCTGTTGTGCTCCCAGTTTCATCAGCATTTTACTGTGTAAGTAAGACCGGAAGTGCAATAATGTTTTTGACGCATTTGCAACGTTTCTTTGCACCGGATGTTAGTCTGCGCCTGGCGAAAAATTTAGAGATGCGGCCCGGTGACCGGACGTGCTGCCAGTCAAGGTCCGTTGGGGGATGGCTCAAGCTGGTGGCTTAACATTCAAATCAAAGCTTATCAAAGAATATAAACTTAAGGAAGCCGTTTAAATATCATTATTGTCCTAGACACTAGGAGCTTGAACTTCCATTTTGAAGACCAGCTCCACAAGGCCAATCTTTGCCACTGGTGTGAATACAACACTCGTAAGCCACAGCGACGTTGTCGCAAACACTTCATTTGCAAGAACAAAGTCAATGTTTTAACTACAACATTGATTGAAAAGTTGTGCAAACAAGCAATCTAGATCAAGACATAGCCGAGCCAAACGAACGCAGCTGGCGATAGAACAGCTGATGTACAACTGAACACAGTAGAAATTTTGAAGCTTATTATCGTTGCAAGCTTATTTGCAGCGTACTCATCCTGACAAGTGACACTGACAAAACTTGTTGCTATGATATTTGTATTACCGCTGCACCGTTCTCTGAACGTTTCTTTTACTTGCTCATCAGGTGGGACTGACGGTGTGGGAAAAGTGACAGCATTCGAACTCGCAAGCAAAGGAGCTACCGTCATATTACCTTGCCGCAACTTACGGAAAGGTGGATGAATGGGCAGTAGTACCAAGAAATTGTCGCTTGTATGCATGGAATAAACAGTACACTTATGTTTTTATGAATTCGTATATTGTTTACGTTGCGAAATGCAAGTGCTTCACCTGGGATAAAAATCCTTTTGCTTCTACGGATATTTGTTTTTCTCAGTGAAATTTTAAAGTTATTTTTTTGAACTAAAAGTTCTCAAGCTGATAACTATCCACTTACAAAGCATGTATTTGACATTGAGCAGTGCGATTGTTCTACTTGACCAAGCATTTATGCGCTATTATTTTTTTGGGAAGTCAAAACAAATTTGAAACATTTTAATAGATAATTTCTTGTAGGAACTCGTGTGTTTTGGCTCATTTCTGTTTGAGAAACTCTGATTTATCCTTTTATAGGATGAAGTGCTAGAAAATATGGCTTTTCACAAACTTGAACTGTCCATGCAGGACAATTCGTGGCAGACGAGATATGCGCAGCTACGGGGAACAAAAAGCTCCTGCTCTTTTATGTGGATTTCACCAATTTGGAATCTGTTCAAGCTTGCGCAGAAAACATTCGAAAGTGCGTTCCGAGAATTGACATTCTCATAAATAATGCAGGTTTGGAAGACATGCATCTATAACACTTTTTTCGCATAATATTTTGTGTTTTGGTTATTATTCTTTGGTTTAGCTCTTTGTAATCAAAAACAAAACGGAATTTTCCAAACTAAAAAAATCTTGTAACCCTGTAGTGAAATACTTCAATACAGTTAAGAGGTTGCTAATCTGAGATTGCTGTTGACCGTGAGCTATTTCGAGTTCTCCTGGGGCTTCTGCCCCGCGACCCTCTCCAGAGCAAAAGCGGGCATGAAAATGAATGAATGAATGTAAGGTCATTTCAACATTAACCAAATAAAAAATAAGTCACAATGCTCTTGAAACTACTTGGTTTAGCTTTCATTAGGAAAGCAGATTCCCAACATGGTTGAAACGCAATCGCGAAAATAAGACAAATTTCAAGTTTTTTTTGCTCTGTCTCTGTAAACACCATCGTAGATTACCCTCGGAAAGCTGCGATTGTGACGTCATGGCATCGATGCGAACACGCATCGGTATTTTTTGATAGTGTGCTGGAATCAATCGATACCTGCGGTAAACAACTTATTTGTCCGTGACCCACAGTTGCTGTGTCCTCACAAACCAACTGCGAATGTCCTGAAGCGAATAAAAAATTGTGTTTTCAACAATGCTTACCATTGCACTTTTCCACTACTGTTGCTAAATCTGCTTCGTGGCGAAGGGAGTGGCCCGATGCACGTTTTGCCGATCCGCGATAATGGGTTTTCTAATTGCGTCATTATTGTCCGGAATAATACGGACAAAGTTCTGCAAGGTGAAAAGTTTTGCCGCCAAAAATAAACGCCAGTCATTCCGCCTGCAGGCATTGGCCACGGCGTTGGTGAAACACGCGATGGCTTTCCTCTGCTGTTCGGTGTTAATCATCTGGCTCCGTTCCTTTTCACCAAACGACTCCTTGACAAACTGAGGTGAGCTTCGTTTCATGCAAACAGCACTTCCGTCACGGGAGTTGCCCAAGTGCATTCATTGTGCATTTCAGCTACACAAGAAATCAATGATGCTACCACCAGGCAACGCATACCTTTGAAATGAACCAAACAAGTCGCTACTTGCAATGTTTCACCTCTCATTTTACCATCTTTGCGGCTTGCAATGACATCGTACACGAATGTTTCTTTATGACCTAGTCTTCTAATCTTCCACAGAATCACAGAGCTGAAACAAGCAACACTAGGCCCCGGAAAAAAATCAAAATCTTATACCATTGCTTGGCTTTACAGTTCAGGGAGGACAGCCCCCTTGCGAGGCCGTTGTCGCTCACTTCCATTTTCAACAAAGTCGATTTTTTTCAGATTCAGCTTTGTTTCCAAGAAAAAAATAAATAATTGCGTCTTGCAGTTTTCGTGGCTTTTCACATCTGCTGCTGAATCGAGATTAGCTTGCCTGCAGTCGTGGTTCCCACTTTGGCCTAGATACGTCAGATCTTGTACGTTAACAGATTTGCAGTATATGTTAATCATGTGTTCATCATCGTATGCTTCCACGTAGTGTCACAGAATAAAAATGATAAGAAAAGCATAGGCTCTTACAGAAATTTTTCCGAAGACGGCAAAACTTTCCCGAGGGAAAAAATTTGAAAACATTCATTCAACAAGAAAACGTGATTCTGGTATTTGTACGGCGTTGTGCTAATTACCTGAAAATATCCATTTTGTCAACAAACTGGCCAGACTTGACAAACCGACCATGTTTGTTTTCAAAGCGTAATGATAAACGCTTTTTTCCAAATGACCATGCGTCCCATATTCCTCCTCGTCTGCGAGCGACCGTGAGGTCAACTGTCAATTAGAAATGAGTATCAGAGTCACTATATCATGAGCGTGTGAGACCTCGCCCTATGTTCACAAGCCGCTGTAGCGAACAGTTGCTGCTTGCAAGTTTTTATGTCCACGTTTATACTGAAAAAAACTGGTTTAGCAAGAAGGTACGGCCATGCTGCCCTTTGGTGAAACATGACAGCCTGACCGACAGGTGACCGACTGGGCATCGGGCGAAAGTTTTCTTACGTTACATCAGTGGTTCCCAACCAGGGTTGCAAGACATCATTCCAGGGGGTGCGAGAAGAGAGCGTCTTCATGACGGGAAATTGATATATTTATTACTTTCCTGCGGCTTTTTTGTTTTCTTTTGCAATGGATTGTAGTTAAACTCGACGTTCGTTCAAACTTACTTGTCACAATATTAATTATTCGCGTAAAGATTAACTGCGATCTATTCTTATATTTGTGAAACTGCACTAGCTGTGTTCATTCAGTTTACAACAACGAACCTGTGCGATTCAAGTTCTAGCACTCGTGTCAATTAAGACGAAAACTAGAAATCGCTTTAATGCACTGGCAGACATGCGTAGTTCCACGTTCAACATAGTTCCACGTTTTGTAAAACCCATATTCAAGAAACAAGAACAAAAGAGCCATTGAACTGAAGTACATTAGCTTTGGCAGTCAGCCTTTTGATTTTGTTATTTTGTACATATTTCAAGCAAGTGATAATTTTCGTTAAGTATATTGAAATGTTAATCTGTGTCATCCTTTCTTGTCCATATTTTTTATTTTCTTTACACATAATAAAAAGTTTAAAGTCCTTTCTAAACGTTTGAAAGCTAGTTGATTATAAATTGTTGGGGGTGCGAGGTCAGAAAAAGTATTTTTTAGAGGTGCAAGAGTAAAAATTTCGGGAGACCGTGTATTGCATCATATTTTTCGATTATATATATTATGAAACAATAAACGCTGCTGCAATGCGAAGACACCAAGCATTGCATTGCCATGCAGAAGATAAGCCCCAACGTCGCACGATGCTATGTCTTAGCACTCATTCTTACTGTTCTTTACTCGGTGTATAGCTGTTACTATTGTCAAAACTGCCAACCCCGCGCCGAAGGTTTCAGAAGTGCTTACCCAATCAGTCGTAGCAACTGAACAACTTCTGTGATTTTTGTGTAGCTCTCGACTTAAGCAGTCAACAAATGCGTCCCACGTGAAAATTGAATAAGGCACGTATCAGAATTTTCGTTACCCAAATTAGAACACAACATCGCGTCCAAACGAAGCTCCATGACGAGCAGACACGTAGAGCGTAAGTCAGGAGAAGCCTCTCTCGCTCCTCGACATAGTTTTCTCTCCTTATTTTACTTAGGAAGGTGAAGGTGGAATTTTAAGATAAAATTAATTAATTTTTGCTGTCCACCCGCGATATTCCACAATTCATGCCGCCCGTGATTGTAAATAGGTTCCTCATCCCTGGCTTATTGTATTTATTACTTCAAGCATCTTCACGGTTCGTGACAGCCTATGCTGGTAAAAAATACTGAGAAGACCTACCAGATTCCGTAGGCTTTTGACCTCCAAAATCTAAACTGCGGCATTGGCGAGTGTGGAAAAGATAAAAGCCGCAGATTGAAGCAGACGTATCAAAAGCCGTCAAATTTTGTGCACCCCTTGCAACCAGGGTCGTAACGAGGTTCGATGGCGTCCGGGGCAAGAAGCAAGTTTGGCGCCCCCATGTTCGAACCTGAGGTCTTTCGGAAGCAAATGTACTGTATTGAAGAAAGTGCTTGTAACATTCTTGGGACTTTTCGGCGCCCCATATTAACTCGACGCCCGGGGAATTGCGCCCCCTTTGTCCCCCCTTCGTTACGCCCTTGCTTGCAGTATATTTCCGACAGGTGTTGACCACCAATGCCAATGCTAGCGATTATTTTACAGTGAAAGTACTAGCGACAGCATTATTGACGCACTCCGAATTTTGCATTAGCTTCAAAGCTCGTTATTTTCCTGGACCGATTGTCGTGCGTGGAATAAGTTTTCTGTTTTGCAATTTTCGCTTTTTTACATAGAAAAGCTGGTGACGCGAGGATCATTTTCGTATCATCCATCGCCCATCTTTGGGGAAGGATCGACTTCAGCACATTGCAAGAATTAGACAGTGGTTCTATCCAGTCTCAATTCCGAGCCTATTCAAGAAGCAAATTGGCCAATGTTTTGATTGCTAAGCAACTGCACAGGACAGAAGCCAGGAACGGCATAACGACATATGTGGCGCACCCGGGTAAGGAGGGAAATGATGTAAAAGAAAACGTTCGCACAAGTGTTGTTTGATAATTTCCGATTGAGGAAAAAGGATTATTGTTTTTGCGCCGCGCCGTCAAATAAAATGAAATAAGGTATTCGGCCAGTTTTGTATCAGTTCGGTATGAATTGAAAATGCAAATATAGCGAGAGCAGTTCAGTTTGGATCGAAACCTTGAAATTTATTTGTATACAGATTCTTTTTCTTAACGATAGACAAGTTGCAAAATGCTTGAAGCGAACCATTTAAAAAAAATAAATTTGGCTAATGTCGAAGGCAATTTCAAAATAAGGTGGCTGTCTGTGAATTCAGGTGCAGTGAGGGGGGCTTGCTACCAGCACTGCCAGTGCAAACAACGCACTGCTGGCGAACACAGCTCAGATACAGCAAGTGGCTACGTGTGGCCACGAATATGAACGTAGATAATATTGTAAATAGGATAAAAAATACAACTTTCTACCTTGTAAAACCAACGAGATTGCCAAAAATATTGTGGTAACCAGGCTATTTAACCGGGTGAGAAATATTTTTTTACAAACTTTACCAATTTTAGGTGAAACTACTGCACGGGTAGAGGTGAAGTGCGGAGAGCACAACTGCATGTACCAGGCATTTCCGGTAAAAATGCTTGAAAAGAAAGCAAATATTCTAAGATGTTTATTTTACAAGTGTTTAACACTGGAATCTCATTAAAAACTGTGTGTTGTTCTAGCCTTCCCGAACGTTGCCACGTGCCCGAGTGACACAAAAGAATACGAAAATCATCAGCATCAATTTGAAAGCCAACCCTTGCGGGATGGTTGCCGCTTAGTGTGAAACTGGACAAAGACTGGCATTGTGCCTGATCATCCGTTAGAAATTTCCGGGCGCAATGACATTTCTGATTGCAGATAAAGAATGGTGTTTTTCTTAAACTACCGGCTTGTCTGCGAAATACCGTAAATCTGTCGGCTGTACGAAACGCAACAGCATTACCGTTGGCTCTCTACTATTAAGATGGTTTCTGGAAATGCAATACTTTTGTAAATTATAAAACGTGTTTAAATTCAGAGTCGCCCCTTTAACAAATACTTTTTTACGCAGGATGGACGTTCACGAGCATTTTTCGAGATTTTCCGCGCTTGCTGAAAGTACTCGTTTTCCCGCTTTTTCACCTGTTCCTTTACCTGCCGGAAGAAGGCGCGCAGACGCAGATCCACCTCGCCCTGGCTTCGAACCTGGAACAGGACAGCGGCGAATACTTCGCCGACTGCTGCAAAGCCAAGACTTGCTCCCGTGCTCGCGACTGCCAGCTCGCAGAAGAGCTCTGGTCGTACAGCGAGAAAGCCGTAAGCTCGGCCCTCGGCGTCGATGTACAAACGTGCACCTCGATCTGAAATGTCGTCTATCGCGTCGATGACGGCAATCCTCGCTGACGAATCGTTGCCCGTCAGAATGTCTCCTCGCCGCTCGCGTGGCATTCGCTGACATTTGCTTTCGAGAATCTGCAGGGTGGTAATTAAACAATTGCGTCGTAAATGCGCTTTCAGTATTTTTTAAGGTCGTTGAAAAAAAGACTCTTTTCGCAAATGTGCTGGTCCGTTCAGAGGATGAGAAAAGTCGTTTGGAGTTTTTCAAAATGTCCCGCTAGAAGTGCTTTTTCTGTTGTCTAGCCTCTAGAACAGTGGTTCTTAACAGGGTCCCAGTGAAAGATAATGAGGGTCCCCAGAAGTACTATCAAAGGTGTTTGCTTTTAACCTCCATGCCACCATGAGGCAATAGTTTTGTACATCCAGACCTTTCCTTTTAAGAATAGGGATTCCCGGTGTCAGAACAATTAAGATCCACTGCTCTAGAATTTAGTGTATGTAATAATTACTTTATTTTGCTATTACTACCCTCAAAATCAAACCATCAAGGTTACTTCTCCAAAATACCTCGTTTGATTGATTTTATCTTTTTTATTGTTTTTCTACTCGTGTGAAACTGGTTTATTTCCACACACGAACCTGTTTTCGGGTGCCTCCATTTACGCGATGTACCAGTTTATGTAACTTAAATGTAACCGTTGATTTGCTATTCCTTCTCTGATTTTTTGGTTCACCACGAAAAAAATTAAAGCTATGATAATTGTTTTTAAGCATTTTGTACATTTTTAATTTTTAGACTTCGTATTATCTCCGAAACACGTCGACGTTGACACGACCACGGTGAACTTTCTGCTTCGCTGCTGGTAACATTGTGTCCATAATAACAATCCAGAAATACCTCATAGAAACCTGTGGCGCGATTATGCTCGTACTCGTGACGTCACCGCGTAGAAAAATGTAGTTGTCTTACTAATCTTGATCCGACTGTTCAAAATCAGGGCTAAAGAAATTCTGTTACGGAAAACGCCAGCTTAAGTTGCTTCGTGCAGTGCTGTGTGTTGTGCTGCAACCGCTGTTAAATGATGTGTGACCGGATCAAGCAAGTAATATTATCTATTTTGTTGCACCCCGTGTCACATTAATCGGTCTCCAGGTCCCTGTAAAATCATGCGATAGCTACACGTTGTTGCTACGAGAGGAAAGTTGCTGGTGCCTTTGTTCTCGGCAATGAACTCATGTCCAGGCCAGGGTAGTTGAATAATATCAAGTAACCAGCATTGCTGTGAAATCAATATAAAACCTTACGTTGGTATTCGAATTGTTTTAAAAACTGCTATGACTATTCCACCTGCATTTCTTTGTTCTTCTACAGCTGCATTTGCCTAACATAGTACAACTACACAGATAAACAGGCGTTACGAAATCATATAGGATTTTGTTTTGTTTTTAAACAAGACTAACACGAGTCATAGGTTCCATAGCAAGAAATGCGGTGTTGAAACTTAGCTGATGTTCACGAAAGCACAGTAAAAATTTTGGTTGTTTTTTGCAGTAGTTTATGAACGCTGTTTCTGAGACCTTTACTTCAGGGATATCATTTTCTTTACACGTGTAAAAAACTTGTCTTTATCTTTTAAAAAAAATGACGCTCCGTACATGCAAAAAAATCAGTAGTCAGCAATTATGCCTGTACGCTCATGTAAATTGAGTTTTCTGCGCTTTTGTCTTTCGTCAGTGCCAAATAACGCTACCACAGCATCACTATGATTTCGACAAATTTGTTTGACTTGTGAACAGATGGGCGTCCTGAATTGACTGCAACCACAGCGCTACATAAACAGTTCGATTAGTTCTTTTTCTCCAAATAGCCCTCAGGTAACCATACTGCGATTACAGACTTTGAGAAGACTCTTAAAGAGAACCATGGTTCTTATGAGATCATTTTGGCGATAAGTAATTCCAAGCATAAAGGCAAACATCCACCCAACGTGGAAGCAGCGAAGCCTGATTGGTTTTAGAAATAATTGCGTGCAAGCGCAAATTCTCAATGAGAGGCAAAGAAACTAACAGATATTAAAACGGAGAAAAATTGAAACTTCTCGGTGACATTTGTGAACATTTTCACTTGCATTCGTTAGCTAATTTACTTGTTTTCGTTTGCAATTTTTTTATTCGAGAAATTTTCTCCAAAATCTAAATAGATTCGACATGAACAGCACCAAACGATTGATTTTGTTTGCTGCAGTTGATATATTTTTATACCTTATTGCGCTCTTTTTAACGTACTGCAACTGTTGTTTGTCAGCTTTGCTAATAAATCGCGGTTTCTGGAATATTTGTGTCATGATTGAATAATTAGTCTTTTTACCCCTATATCTTGAGTACCAACATAGTTGAAAATAAGGAAATCTTTTCGTTTATAAATATTTAACTTGCGTCACCATTTTCATGTACGTTTGTGTCGTAAAAAAAGACTTTTTGAGACAGCGTATCTTCCTAGTTTCGAGAACCTCCGGAATGCACAGTGAAGGGATTGTTTGTTCGAAGCGGATGTCATTTCATCTGCTGCTCAGGTATGTGGACAGAAATGACTCAACCAGAGAACAGCTGGCAAAAAAGTAACCCCTGGAAGAACCCGAAGGTGAATAATCCTATCTGAGCAAAATGTTAGTTTACAAGACCTGGATTCAAGCAGTGCTGAATCTTTTTTGCATTCCGCGATACGTTGAGACATGAAAATCCGGAATCCAAATAGTAAAATAGTCCAAAATGCTGTCTTGGAGAATTTCAGGCATAAGCGGGATTCCAATTAGTTGCAAACCGACAATATGTTCTGGCAAACCATTCGGCGTCTCCACGGCGTAAGATCCACTCCTGTTAGATTCATCCAAGACGAAAACGGTGTCGTAGTAACATGATGAGAGCATCCTTGGCAGAAGAGAGTATTTCAACAGACTTCTGAGCTGAACCCAGTCACTCTTGCTGTCGATAACAGTGCACAATCGCGACCAAGGGGAGAAACTGGGCTCCTTAGAACGGAATTTGTTTGTGAGAAATGCCTTTATCCTAAAAACGTTGACACAAACTTGTTTTTCTGTGTTATGCAACATGAATCCACTTGCACTGCAACATTCGATAATAACAATCAACAAGTTTGGACAATAACGTCGCGAAACATTGTCTTCCGGTCAAAAGAGATGGGTACATTGTATGTCGCAAACATCACAGAAGAAAGCAAGGCCTTCTTTGGAGAAATCGAAAACAGCATTTAATCACCCGATTTATCTGCGAGGAACCCGAGCGCAAACTCTTTTCATAACAAACAGGAATGAAAGCAATGCACCTAGAATACCAGGGCAGTGAAATTAATCTGGTGACAAACAATGCATGCGTGTGACTGGTTTTTGCCTTGTAAGTATGTTTCGTTATCAGTAAGGACCTGAAGCAAAACAAATCGCATTTTCGTGACGACTGCAACGAACCAAAAGTGTGCGCATTTTTATCTCGTGCAGTCACAAGACAAGAGCCATTTTAAAGCATGTTATTAGCTACTCACCAGACCGGGGAGCAACTTTACTCCACAGGTGAAAGAAGCAAGGAATCAATCACAAATTTTTAATAGGAAATCGATTTCACGTAACACTACGCATCGTCAGTCCTATCATTTGCAAGCAATGCTAACAGGTGTGAAACGT
>JGI24158J21664_10007404_pt1 | contig 14587 bp, 7 predicted proteins | sample Ectturendosymbi3_FD_21664 | JGI IMG/M metagenome (IMG submission 21664) | reverse complement strand
TTGGCAACTTCAAGACGTCAGGTTGCTTAGTTGGGAGACCGACCTGTGCTCCTGCAACAACTAGGTTGACCCCTCAACTAGTAGGGACCTCTACAATAGCCAACAACCCCAGTCCCTACGCTTCCACAGAGCCAAAATCAAGTTCTGACATTCAGAAAAAGGTTTGGCAAAATTTTCTGTCTGTAAACTCTGCCTACTAAAACAGGCAGCTAAAAACGAAGTCGAAATTATTGATTGTTAGTGACTACGGTAGTTGCGAGGCATGGGGAAAAAATGGGGATATGATGACAAACTGTATCAAACGCACCAAAAATGACTGTATTCCAAGTGAATCCACGTTCTTTCCGAATGAATTAGACATTCTTAACGCTTCATTGTTTAAGGACCGAGCACACTGTTTTTGTAAACATCAGCTAGCGAAGATTTACAGAACTTCTTTCTGACGTTAAGGGAACTGAAAAATTTTTCACAGTGGGGCTAGTCGTGCCTGTGGCTGTGATACTCTACATGCTGCGTTGCTATTCACGCGTAAGTAAAATGATTTTGAAACTACTTCGCTTTCCGCTAAACATTTGTGATGGTGTAAATCTTCCGAATCTTTTATAAGCCATACAAACGCCCTTACCGCTTGACCAATGTTTCCCTGTCTACATGTGGTGGGTGAAATCCTTCCAAAGTGGTTACATGGACTCCAGTGCCATTAGCTTAAGTTGTAAGAATAACAGTGAAGGTGCAGAATTAGTATCATAGCGAATTTCGCTATTGGTTGTTTTTTCATTTGTTTTCACTGTAAGCTTAGCCGCAAATGTGAAAAAATATCCTTCGGGGGAGGATGACTCGAAGACCTTGCGGTCATTCTCCTCCCCCTGATATCTGATTTTTTCAGATGTTAAATAAAAATGTCTGTCTGTCTGATAAAAGTTTTGTAGAAATAGGTGGTGCTTGGCGACAAAATGGAACCTCCAAATAGAGCGATGAAGAAATCTTGGGAACACTGCTGTACCTGGCTAAGAAGGGTTACGGATAACTACATATTTTCGATCCAGCACCCAGCGTGCAGTGACGCGCTAGCTCCGTTCAAATCCATCAGCAGATTTTAAATCTGTCACCTATACTTTGAGCAGGAGACAGAAACATGAATTGAGTTTTCACTAAACGCCTAGGTTTCAAGATTGTAACAGAGTTTTCCCGACTTGACATCAGAATGAGCATCAACACTGGCCAAGCAAGCCTGAAACGTTAGTAACTGCTATGATTGGTTTTCTTGCGCGAGTGATGATTTGGTTGCTTTTCACTCCTACAGATAATATCTGAGCAATGACTTCATCTGTGTTTCCATACTGAAAAACTTTTCAGCTTCCAGTTTTTTAAAACCCAGATTGTGTTTGTGACATGCAGGGAGGAAATACTGCAAAAATCCAAACGTAAAAATACCCTATTAGCAAAACGAGAACTTTTACGGCTTTCATCGTATAAGCAAAAATTAGGTAGCTCGACCTTAGACAAGAATCAATGCAAATTGGTGCAATATTATATCCCGCCGCACGTTTTTGATCATTTTCGTTTACGGCATCTGGTTACCGTCGCAGGAGTACTGAAAAAGACACGTGTACAAGCAAGAGACATCCCAACGTCATGTCACGTGAGCGTTCGTAACGGTACGTCAAACAAACCATGGAATCAGGAAGGTAAACAAAGCTTGCCATACCAAGCACGTTTCAAAGCGCAACCTTTTATCCCCTGCGGAATGATCGGTTCTTTTGTGTACAATTGTAATCTGAACCGCTACCTTTCTTCTACAGAGTGACTGCAGAATTTTCTAACAAGCCATACTCACGTATAACAGTCCCTGTGAACTCCTTCAACAAACTCTTTCAACTTAAGATTTCTGCTGCTTAACCTGCAGATAACAGAGCGTACCGCCCAACTTTGACAGAGTTCTGAAGAGCTCTCCAAACTACATTCCTAGGGCCGAAGCAATTACGTAGAGCCCTTTGAAACAGTTTTTCATCACTTCCTACCTATCAAAAAATTCAAGTTGCATGGATTTCATACCTAGATTTCTTCATTCTCTAAGCAGAATGGGTGAAATTGACCCTGGATATTTTGCTCGAACCAGGGTGTAGTGGGAACGCGCTCCCACATCTTTTTGCATTAGTAACGTTACTTGAAGCGCGCGGAGCAGCATAAATGAATGTTTATGTCGAGTATGGCAGGGGTCCGCAAATAGTAGGTCGCGACTCAAATTCGGGTCGCGAGACCTTCCACACTGGGTCGCGAAATAATTTAAATTTACATTTTAAATTTGCCATTATCGTTAGACAGAATATATGCAATCGTTTGCTGTTTTATGTGCTAAGTTTCATACAATTTTGTGCAAGAAAATTGCTACTGTCAATAGTAGTCTTAAAACTGATATTTATTTATGACGTATTTTCCACAAAATTATATGCTCACGAAATGTGCGGGTCGGGAGATTTAGAAAAATTTCATAGGGTCGCGCGAAAAAGTATCTGCGAACCCCTGGTGTATAGCACCGTAGCATGGTTGCGTATTTACTGTTTTTGACATCATTGATGTCACACAAACAGTGGAAATTTTTGTAGGCGAATGCTCACTTTATTCGAACTATTAGGTGCAGTCTTCCTTTTATTTGGTGTGGGAAGAGGGCGTTCCCACATCTCTTTTTTAGCACTACACCCTGGCTAGAACTACGTATGTCGCATTAGTCTACAAATAAATTTTCAGTCTTTCTGCATGGTACTTGATTCGTCGATGAAAACGTGCTTGTCGCCTGAGGCCAGTTTTTGAAAACTCTTGAGTAAAACCGTAAATACCCAAGCAGTCTAAAACTACCATCGCCCGAGGAGCGATCAGTTTCTGTTCGTGGGCCGTGAAGCTGCCAAAAGTCTTAATGACTAACTTCCTTACTACGGTTTCATAAGTGTGAAGTCGAAGAATAGCACAAAAGATAAACAACCTACCAACAACAGCCTCAATTGGGAGCTTATTTTATAGGCTATAAAATAATTTTGCCTTTATTTCAACAACCGTAATGCATGCTATACTAATAACTTAAATTAGTTTGCTGGACAACAAAAATGCTGCTACAGCAATTATTTTTTTGAAAAAATCAGCGTTAACGTGCAGTCCGGGCCAAGACCTTGAAATGTAGAGATGTCTTCTTAGTCTCTATGCTCAATCAACTTGGTGTTCAACGCCCGACTCGATCTCACATTCTTGTTCATGTTTATGTTCTTTAGAAATACAGTACAAGTGTATGGTCTCTGGTTTTTTTCGGTCATGACCGAAATGTTTTTGAAATGACTTAAAAAATTAAGTCTTTTCGGTCAGCATTTATAAAAATGTAGGCTAATGAACACTGTTATGGAAGTTTTGATACAACTGTGAGAAAAATGAACGAAATGTCTCAGTGACCAAAATGTTTCAGCGAAAAAAATAAATAGTATGGTCTTATACCGTAATGCGTAGACTAGTGAAAAATGATGAGCGAAAACTCGCCAACACTGAAGCAGATGATTTCTCATTTAAAAACACAACATCAGATGATCATTCTTTAAAATCTTTGGACAGAAAAACTGGAAGATTGATCATCAAACTCCACGCCTGACAAAGTTTACGATACCATTCAATTTAGCAGGTGATCAAAAATTACCGTAAAACGATTCTAGCTAATTAAATTCGAATTTCTCATGTAAAGTTTGCATTTCAGGCATCGAACGACGTTTGTTGAAAAACGTAACTTCTCGCAACTTGTGACTTAGATTACATGTTGTTCAACTTTTCACGTTTCGAACACCCTTGCTTGGCTATGTAATTGAGTTCGATATAATTTTGGTTAAGTTCTTGCATCATTTTCTTTCAAGTTCACGGTTTGAAAGTTCAACTAATCCCAAGTCCTTATAGCAATGCTTCCACCAAACGTATATGAAACACAAAGAAAATGCAACCGCACAATCGCAAACATACCTTAAACACTCTTTTGCAACTTAGCTACCAAACCAATATATAACGAAACGTACTTGAAGAGTGGAGGCGAATCGCACAGCAATTGCCATGCAAGCGTCACATCTAAGGTTTAGTGGCATGAAGTTTGCCTGAGTCTCTTCGTCCGACAGATCTGGGGGACCCATGCTTATTGTACCTGATGTTCCTCCATTGTCCTTTGTAATGGAAGGTTTGCCCATTTGCGCATGAACTTTTAGAGTTAAAGGCACAAAGATTAGCAGGCAAAATGACCTCATTTTCTTCAGAAAATTACAAAACAACATTAATCAAATGATTCAGTCTGAGTTCTGAAACGGTTACAGAAAAAAATGAGTTGTAACTGATGCAAAAGAGTGAGCTTAGTAAAAAAAAACTTTTTTAAAAATCAATTTTGCAAACGATCTTAAAGAATGGATAGGTCACAGTCAACAAACAACTTTGTTGCAGTTATAAAAGTTATTTTTCCGCCATGTCTAGAACGAATGAGACATTACAAGTGAGTTACTTGAAATTGCAGTAAGATGTATGTGAAGGAATAACTGCTAATTGGGCAAAAACAACAACTTCTACTTATTAACTTATTAGCTCCGACTCAAGGTCCATATAACATGGGCTAGAAGCAGTTTACACAGAAATACGCACATGCGGTGTTTCAAATTACAGCAAAGCAGGCCTGCACAACATAGGGCCCGCGGGCCGCATGCGTCCCGCGAGAGGTTTCTCAGTTGTGGAAAATGTTGCAAAACTCGACTTCGAGTAAGTAATTGTGGTCCTAAAACTTCTTCACTACTACAATCAACATCGAAATGAAATAGACCCTCTCTACATCGAAATGAAATAGACTTTTGCGGCCCGCGGCAAATTTATGTTGATAATTTGGCCCTTCGAGCTTTGAGTTGTGCAGGCCTGCAGTAAAGTGTCTAATGTTTTGAAAGACTGGATGACATGACACGATCGAACGTGTCAAATTTGTTGAAGCGTAACGCGAAATTTCACAGGCGCTGTTATCGGCTGTACGCAATCGTTGATCTTTAACATTATCGGAAGCCTGCATCACTACTTTTAATGTTCCTTTCTCTTTGGTATTATTGATTAGACAAACTAAGAAGTTGAATTACGGTAATCAATACCAGAAAAATTGTTCGAATTGATGTTTTATGATCCAAATCGCAAAGTGTCAAGAGCATCGACTGGCAATCTGCGACATGCAAGCCCTTTCAGGCAGCCATACAAGATTTAATGGATCTGGTACAGACTAATGTAAAAAACATTTTGGCTGTCCCGGGTGTGTGGTTGAGATTGAGAAATTTGTAAAGGTACTTAATAAACACAGGGTTGCGGAGTCGGATATTTGGGTAGAGTCGGATTCCTAACAACATTGGGAGTCGGATTTTTTTGTCCAACTCCGACAACGCATGTCCAATTGGATCATATTTTACATCACACTCCTAAATTGGGAATTCCTGTTGAAATGGTACACTTTCTTTTGAAACTTTTGTTGAGACAGATTTCTTGCTGTGTAACCACGATTTCCATTGATTTTAACAGCCAAATGTCATTCCCTTTATGTTAAGGAGTCGGAAATTTTGGAAAGGTCGGAGTTGAAAACTTTGGGAAGTCGGAGTCGGAAATTTTGGAAAGATCGGAGTTGGGTACTTTACCTCCGACTCCGCAACCCTGCTCAAACGTAATAACTTTCTAAGAGCGTTATTATACGACTATTACTTGTAGGTGCGGCGGAACGTATTTCAAGCGGAGGTCCGATCTAGGCCTACGACCTGCATCGTGGTTGTCTGCGCGTGTGACTTACTCAGTGATTACTCAAGATTGGAATGCACCTTTCGCACAACTTCTAAAAGACTGAAATACGAAAACGCACCAACACTCGTTGCGATGGTATCACAGATATTTTGTCATACCACTAGCTTCAAAACATCCATGGTTCTGTATGAAGCAATCCTGCGATATACAAACTCAATGTGCGTAAAACCAAGTTTGTTACCAATTCTCAAATAACAGCTTACATATTTTACGAGTTTAACTTGTCCAATACCTTAAGCGTTTATAACTTTAAAAGAACTCATTTTTGCTTTACAATGAATGTGCAATTTAAGACATGAGCTGCACCCACTAAAACCGTTGTTAACGCAGTGAAAGATTTTTCGATCGTCTGTGAAACAATATGATGCCACTGTAATGTTCCACATAAACCTTCCTCCAGCATACTACACGAAGATTTTGCGTTTTCCCTAATCGCTCGGAAACAAAGTGTAACGCCATCACTAATCCAAAAAATTACAGGAAAAATTGTAAATCGGAAAGCTCAACTCTTAATACGCCTTTCAGGCTCTGATGCAGCAAATTCGAAGCGATCCAAGTACAACTTGGCATCAGTCAGTAATGTGGGCTAAGCCAATGAGATGAAGAAACTTTGAAAACGTCAATGTTTAAACAGAATCAACATCTACGGAATAACGGCAGGTTATGTTCAACTTACGACTAGTTCAGGTACAGTTCTTAAAGAGCAATCCACAAATTCGTTTAAAAAAAAAAACATTCCAAAAATGTTCTCAGCGTGTACGTTCGCAATACTTCGTATTCTTAGATACGAGAAATCAACCTCTTGTGCGAGATATAATTTGAATATATGTAACATGTAAAATTTTTGTTGGGTAAACGACCAACCCGAGCTTCTTTAATGCAAACAGAAGGTTCATTAGCTTGTCGCAGAGATGGATTGTGTCAGGTCATATAAGTGAAAAAAGCGAAGCGACGAATGTACGGTATAACGGCACAACAAAGTTGAGATGTTAACAAACTTGCCTTATCGAGAGCCAGGCAACTCAGAAAAACTTTGAAGATCGGGGCGAAAAACAAGTGTTTTTTTTACAGTGTCTGTTTTACGTTTTATCTGATACATCAGTTGAGTTTTTAGATATACTGCGAATTAACCTGGTGTTCTCGGAATACAAAGATCTTTGAAGACGACGTTCTCCATAACGAAAAAATAAAAATGCGGTAAAATAGTGAGGTAAATCATATGTGAGGGTCTCATGTGTCTCGAACCTGCCGTTGAAAAATAGAGTGGGCAGGGGTGGCTTGTCCAGACGGCCTGCAGCCCTCCCTGAAAAACGCAAAACAAATGGTACTATGAAATTTGCAATAATTTTATAAAGAATCATCGACTTACAGTACAACACACAAGGATTTGAAGCTGCTTCCGACACAGTTTTGACAAATCTTTTCATAGATATTCAATACATGAACAATATAGTGTATTCCACCTACACCACTTGTGCGATGGCAGTTTGAACAGGTGGACTTTGGCAGTTTTGGGGCTATCTTCAGGCAACGCCAGGGGTAACAACGAAGCAGTTGGTCACAATGTGCTTGGTATTCAACCCGCCAGTCGCATTTTGTAGGTAATAGCTTGAAGTGACTCAATTAAAGTGTTTTTCTCCACAGTTGTGAATTGATGTTTGTTCACTCTTAATGCACATAAATGTAACTGACCAACCCTAAAGTGACTAAGCACACTGTTCTTTAAGGTTCAATTGCGAAAGTTTTCCTTGTGACAATGTTTATATCACATTGTTTATTTGCTGAAAAGTTTAATCTAACCAAAGGTTAATTCAAGTACAATCGCTATTGCAAGATGTAGCAACTGTAAAAGCACTGTACGTGTTGTTGTTTCAAGAAATAAGTCAATAAATCTTCACGCAAGCAATAAGTTCGTCTGGCCACAGGCGTGCTCAGAGTATTGACAAAATTTTGTTTGGTGACAAACTGAATTTTGATCTGGACTCTTGGGAGTGGAGTGTCTTGATGCCGTCAATCCAATCAAGCATAGAATGATAACCACATACAGCCAGAATTCTTTGAGCTGTTGGTAACACTCAATTACAACTGTTGAAGAATTTGAAGTGGAATAAATGATTTCTGTTGTTAAGATTCAGACTTCTATACAAAACTTATTGTCATATTGTTAAACTGATTTTATGAGTACTACACATTACAGTTGAACATATTACTTGTTTGAAAATTATCTTTTGAAAAAACGAGTGAAAAACTTACGAATATGCTCCGTCGTACACTTTTACTTCATACTTATACTCAGGGCCGCCATGCCATCCTTATTATTTATATTTATCCTTAATTTGAAGGTCTGTGTCTTAAGAAAATGTTTGTCCTTATTTCTAAGAAATGCTCTTACTTTGACTTGCATCCTTATTTTTTGTCCTTATTTTCTAGTCAGCAAAGCATTTGTAGAGAGGGTTTTCTCCCTTGTTTCGGCACAGTGGACAGAAACCAAAGAGAGAAACAGCATTAGCAAAAGGACAGTAAGTCCACCCCACAAATGAAAACAAACTTAGACAAGAGCTCCTGTCAGATGCACAAGTAGTCTCTAAGAACAAAGCATTGCTGAAGCAGATCATTTCTAACAGAAAATATGACTTATTACTGAATACATTTTGTTCAATGATTTCTGCTTGTTTTTTTCTTCATGTTTTCCAGTTTTCCTTATTTTTCAGTCCAGATTGATGGCAGCTGTTCTTACACTTAATGGTATAGCTTTAGTTTATGTGAAAGTTCACAGCATTGACAAAAGCTTCACAGAAATCAGGGGCCAGGTAACATATGGCACTTGAAAAATGGTCCTAAAATTTTATGAAAATAACGCTGATGACCACATGCCCATTACCTGCGGAACGTGGTTTGAAAATCCTATGCTTACAGCAAAAATTTTTCTTTTAAGAAGTTTTTTCAATTTTTCTTGTAAAAAATTTTGTAAAGTTTTTCTTTTGAAAAATTTTGTAAAAGCAAACTGAAAAAATGTAAACCTCTTGATAAGCTAAATGAGGGATTCAATAAGTAAGATGCACCAACACAGTTTTGAAATGAACAGGAAAGGGAAGTTTATTTTTATGTAAATCTATATCATACCTTATTGTGAATCAATGATAAATGCATGTGTATAGCTAGGTGACTTTTCACCCAAGCAGGTTTTTCATTTGTTGCACCTTTGCCACTTGATCTTGGATCTTGCTTGTCATTAGCTTGTCACAGAGATGGATTGTGTCAGGTAAAAAGCTCACAGAGAACCTCCACTTGCTGCCTGGGACAGACTATTGCAGCATTCCTTTCACTTCTATATAATTTCCTGAATTTTCTTGGATTCAATTAAATTCAGAGCAATTAAAACCATTTTTCACCATACCAAAATGATTTTTCTGGGTGGGTTACCCACCACTAGCTATTGTTCATATAATTTGAAAGCCATTTTGCAGTTGAGTTTGCATGTTTCCTGTCCTTTCTTTACCAACAGTATGTGGACAGCACATACCTGCATTTTAGTGATATATTCAGAGGTATTGAATATGGGATGCATCTTCACCAAAAGCAAGATATTATTTTGGAACATTAGGTTGACAGGCTAACTTAAGTTCAAAGATGCATTTTCTATTAGGAAACAACATTTGGGACTTTAACGCAAGTTTCTTTTACATTTGCTTGTCTTTATGAATACAGGAATCTTGTTGGTGACTGTTTGTTCTTTGCATCTCTTTAGGTAAAGGTTGAATACGCAAGGCTTTCATTAAAGCATATTTATATTGATAAAGAACAACTATATAAGCTGTGATGTTGATAAGACTGTTTCGGTGATTGAAAGTACCACTAAGGCAAAGGCAATACAAATAATCATGCTATAGTACATGTTACCCACACATAGAAATTAGTTGCTCTCAGCTATTTTCACTGTGAGCTATCACTGGTATGGATTAGATCTCTTGACCTTCCATGTTCTGCCACCCATAACTACTAAGCTAAGCAGAAACACTCACCAAATTAAACTTTTTACAAAAGATGTATTTTCCTTTCCAGTGATGAAATTACAATGTTAGGAAGTCAAATCAACAGTCACAATAATGGCGTTTGTGACTTATGTGAACAGGACCCACATAAAAAATATCATGACAGCAAACTAAAACTTGCAAGACTTGTCAGTGCCCTTCTAATTCCTTTAAAGTTGTCTACCACTGGCCTAGCCTGCTGCTTGTGGAGAGTTAAAGAGCTTTGAAAATGCTTGTTACTGTAAAAATGTAGTGGTGCACAGGAATATCTGCAATACAGTTAAAAAAGATAGTGTCTAAACAATCATACCTGGTTTTCACTTTTGAAGGACTAAAAAACTGTATCCGGTTTTGAAAACTGTATTCAGCTTTGTGCCAGATTTAAGACTGGGTTCAAAAACATTTACAACACCTTGAACATAGTTGAGCAGGAAATGACTATTCCTGTTCTGCAAGGGGTTATCAGTTTGGATCTTACTTGGTTGTATTGGTTTTGATAACACAGAAAACACTTTGTGTTCTGACATAAAACTGTATATTTTCAGAGCGCTTTTGATATAGGCTACCTTTTCAAAAACTTTTGAAAACCAAATACAGATTTTCATTTGGAAGTGACTACGGATACGCCTGGCCTGACGCAATTCAAATAAAAGGGTCATTTTGTCATTCAAATGGCGTGGATCTTGTAGTTGTAGCTAAGGGGTTAAGCGTTATGGCCACTATGCCAATGGTTTTCAGTTCAACAATCACCTTGCCGACTTTTGTTTTTTTTCTTTACTTTTTTCAGGCTTACGTCTTACCTTTAGGGGTTAGTGTTAGGTTAGCTTAGAGTTAGTGTTAGGTTAGGCTAGCGTTAGGTTAGGGTTAGGTTAGCGTTAGGGACACCTGTAAATACAACAAGATCATTAAAAAATCACTGAGATCACTAGGGGAGGTGTGGGGCCCATGGAATGGATTTTTTCAAACGGGCGTAGAACCTAGGTTATCCAGCGAAAGTTGCTGAAATTTTGTTCAGTTGGAGGTTTATGGACCAAAATTGTTGATTTCAAGTTTTGTAAAAATCAATCAATGTTTTACATGGTTTTTTTTAGTTTGAAAATTTTTCAATTTTGTTCTGTGGGTCCCACCCCGGAGGGACCTTCAGAACACCCTATAGGGATTGATGGAACAATTCCTTATAGCAAATAATTAACAACAATTATCTTGATGATGCTTGCCAAATTTTTTGGGTATGTTCTTTCGTTGTCAAAAATAACTTATCAGCAAAAGTCAGTTCGTATCAGCCAAACTTTTTTTGCTATGTATATAAGTTTAACGTACAAATGTGAAAAATGTGAATTATTTAAGTGCTTCGTCAATGATATTTTGCTACGTTTAAACAAAATTCCATTCGCATTATTCAAAAACTTTATACTTTTAGTTTCAAGTCATATTTTATGTGTAAACTAAGAAATTAAACTCATAATTTCTATTAAAACTTGTGTAAAAACACCACAAAAATGAAACAAACGTTTACATATTTTTAGCTTGTCTACCTCCGGAACCAATGTTTAGGCTATATCACAATACATTTATATTCAACGCACATAGAAAATGTCTGCAGTGTTTGTCCCAGTTTTATCTAAATTCCAAATTATTTCCAATGAAACTTCAGGGAGATTGTACAGTAGAAAGTTTTCAAATTGTTAAAAGAAGGTTTAAATTATGAGGATTAAAAACCATAGTTCTTGTTAAGCTTCTTGATTCTACTTTTCTGAGGCTGAGACCCCACGTTGCTTTCAAAATTCTTTCAGCTAATCCTGTGCTGCTATTTGTTTCCACTCCCATTATTTTTTAATGTTGTCATCCTGAACTTCAGCACATTTTAATGCAAAATAGACACGCTTTCATTTTGTTCAGTGAGTACATTAATTTTGATAAGAATGGTCCTTTGGAGCACATTCCTCTTCTCTGGTAACACAGACACTTGCACAAAATATACTTTATGTTAAGTTTACCTTAAAGTTATTGGGTCCCATCAACACCCATTTTTGAAAAAAGGCACGATTTTACACTGCATCCTAAACCTATAATCTCCATTTTGGCATTTTCTCTGAGATATTTTTCAAACTCCCAACCTATCCTGGGAAACGTTTGGAACTTTCTACATTGAAATTATGATAGACAAAGACATCGCTAAACGATTGCAAAATATTATGCTTTGCTTTGATGCTTCAAAAGCGAAAAAAGTGCTTAAATTTTTTTCAGATCGACACAGATTCTTCCTATTAACGGACAACACTGTTGTCCATAAATACAATATTCACAACCACATACCAAGAGAATATGGTCACCAGCTGGGGAGTAATTTAAATGTTTCTTCGGTCCCTGTGTTCCATGGGTCCCGCACTTCCCCTACATATAAGTGTTGAACATGATCCGGCTTCCGGATCGTGATCCACCTAGATTCTGCGATTCAGAACTGGACCGGATCGGAGTGGATTTCGTAAAAACTCAACCGGATCAGATATGGATATCCAAACTGCATTGATCACTGCAGTAAAATGCTTAATCAGAGGGGTTTTCCGGATATATACCGGATTGGATTAAATATTTGGACAAGTCTACCGGATTAGGATCGGATCAGATTACTCAATGAAATATTTGGACTGGATTAGGATTGCACAGTTCTCCGATTTGTTCAACACTGTTTTTGCTTTCACAGTCATTGATCGCAATATTACCTTTCACAATCCATATCAATATCTCGAATTTTTAAAAACCACTCCAAGTCCAACAATAACAAAAAACAAATGTCAATTGCAAGCCCTAAGTAAGTCCACAAATGTTAACAAGTCACAGCTTTTCAACAAAAACGCAGAAACTCATCTCAACGACCTTTGAAAAATCTGGTCTTGATCCTATTATTTGAAACATTTAACTGTGCACACCCAATCTAAAAAAATCATTTTATTTTGGACCGAGGCTAATGTGCAAGATACATTTCTGATCTTCACATTCTTGACGATCTTAGCAATCACAGCGATCTTAGTGATCTTAGCAATCTTAGTGAACTTGTGGTATTTACAGGTGTCCTTGCATTAGGTTAGGGCTAGGGTTAAGGTTAGGATTAGGTTTAGGGTTTATCTTTTACATTTAGTTCGTTTCTACCAAGCCTACTGCACTCTCGTCGTGCGGTACTGCACTCTCATCGTCACAGGTGGCGTATGAATAAGTTTTCAAATTTCAAGATCCACAGGCGTATCTATAGTCACTGCCTTTACATTCAGTGTTAAGTGTTTGGATTAGGGTTATACTTTTATGTTTAGGCTTAGCATTAGCGTTAGGTTTAATGTTAGTGTTTAAGGTCAAGGTTACTGTTTAAGGTTAGGATTAAGGCTTAAGGTTACAAAAAAACAATTTTTCTGCGGACTTTTTTTCTGCGAGCTTTCAACATGTTAATCCTGAAGTATAAAGCAACACGAAAATCCAATCACCAATGTGCTTTGATCACTCGCTCCTTTTTAGTGTTTAGACATATGAAGAAAGCCGTGACGGCAGCTCTTACGAAAAAAGCCATCTCAAACGCTAAGGGTCGTTCATTCGAGAAGAGCGTTTTTAGGTATTGCTGCTGAAAAAAAGTTTTCCTTGCAAGTATCCGTGCATCAGGTGGCGCAGTAGAAAATCAGTGAGCAGGACTGGAAAAATTACGGCTAAAACAAAGATGCTACATTTGCTCATTTGCAATAAAACCACATGAGTTCTGAGTGTTGCAGCTAGCATTTGCTTGTGTGTAATTCAAGTTTCATTCGTTTGTTGTGCTTTCACATAATTTTCAAAAAATTATTGAAAACATGTCGCGTTTGTCAAGGCAATTTTGCAAACAAATTTTCTGACGAGTTTTCGAAAAATAATATGCTGTTTTCGTATCAGGGCAAACATTTTTTTGAAATAATTTCTCACATCATTATCAAAACTTTTTGCGAAATTTTTTTATCCTAGGGTAGAAACAACGTAGTAAATATCATTCCAGCGTGAAGTTGATATGCTGATATTCTAAGGCGTGCAAATATCGATAAACTGCGCAGATAAGCCTCTCGTATGCCGTTGAGTTTTCTCCTGCATTTTCATGATGGCTTTTTCAACAAGTGAATCAAGACAACCCTCTCCTTTCTGCAAAGTAAAATTGGGCATGCTGACAAAAACTCCATATCTCTGTACCCACCAGCTCTGTCGCATGGGTGAAAAGCATCTGTCGAATGAACTGACATAGCGCTTCGTTTAAATTGGTTGGTATTTTGTCGTTAGACGGTGATTTTGCTGTATAACCGAAAGAATTTTGCACTGATTTCAAAAACAATTTGCATTTCTCAAGCATTTTTATGCCTGATAGTCATCTTTCACAAGGTACTTCACTTAGGAGACAACGTTTGCGGTCGTTTCAACGCTGTTTCACTCTTACAAGACATACAAAAGCACAAAATCACCGACTGTTTTGCAGAAACATCTTGCAAATGTGCAGAAAAATCAGATGTCTCTCAGCAACGGCACAATGCGGCTGATAACTCCCATTAGCAAATTTTCTTGTTGTCTTTAAGTTTTAACTTAGGGGCAAACTTTAAGATAGGGGTTCAAGTCAAGTCATGTTTGCGCTGTAAGTACTCAGCAGTAAAACACATTTCAATCGACAAAGCTTGAAACAAACAGCACAGGTTGGGCGAAAGATGGCTAAAGCAGTCACTTAATCA
>JGI24158J21664_10007403_pt1 | contig 14588 bp, 8 predicted proteins | sample Ectturendosymbi3_FD_21664 | JGI IMG/M metagenome (IMG submission 21664) | reverse complement strand
CATTGGCAGTGACAACAATTGGCGACAGCTGCAGATTCTTGAATCTTTGTTGATTCAAGAACACAAACCAGAGCTGAATGCAAACATCCCGTCGATGCCTCCATGCATTGTTAACTTGTAACAGAGTTTCATGCTTCACTCATGACGTCACACGCCATCACCATTGGCGCGTATCCAGCTGAGTCATGCGGCTACGTATGCTTCGCGCCACAACGTCACTACCGAAACAGCCTGTTGCGTTTTTCATTTTTTACAGCGCTTTTCACCTGAATGACCAATAAGAACATGTAGCAAGATCACTGCAGTTCTATTTGCAATGCACTGATGATGATAACAGGAGTTATCGCAACGTTTGCAATATGTCATTTGTATCGTTTTCTTTGGCCGTGATTTTCATTATATTTAAACATACATTTGTACAAAATATTGAAAACGCAGTGCAAACCTGCCAGGCCTCCAAAAGCACTTTTCACTGTCAGATACCACAAGTACGATCCCCAGGACAATTTTGCCTGAAAAACAATACACTACTGCAATCCCACCTTAAGGTAGTATTATTGTTTTAATACCTTCTAACACCACGTAACAGCATCCAGGGTTCCTACGCATATTTGATAAAAAAAATTTCCAGACATTTTCCGAACTTTTCCAGACTTAGACTTAACCGAATGACATAACCTGATCAGATACAGGCACATAGTTAACACGCTTAAAGTAAAGTCATCAATCTTGAATAAACTATTATGAAAACGCATGACAAAATATCAAGCCAGGAAAATTATTCCCTTTTTCCATGCTAATAGACCAAAAAATTTTTCCCAGGATTTTCCACGCTGGAAAACGGCCAGACTTTTTTTCATACTTTTCCAGACTCCATAGAAACCCAGAGTATATGTTCAAATGCACAGCGTCCAATATGAACACCTAAAATTAAATTTTGGTAGCAACATACACAGATTTAACAATGACACCCAGGGGACGAAACATGGGCTGGTCACCTAGTTCGATGAAAAACGTGCCAACTCGCTATATATTACATGAAACGCCTTCATTCCTGGTTTGTGGGCCGTTTAGTTTCTTGTTTTTTTCCTGTTGAAGTCTTTCCATTTTATCAGCGATGCTTCACAATCAGCTAATCCATAATTTTTACTGACAAAGACCGTGACAGTAAGCACAGTAGGCGCTAAACTACATAGACGGAGCGTACGTTTCTTACATTTACGATAAGACACTGTTCAAATAATACTCTCCTCGTGATTTATGTTATTGCAAGGAAAGCAGCGGTTAATCATAAATCAGAGCATGGCTTATCAGCATACGCCACTCTCGTGAAATTCCGGAACGTACAATTTTACAAATCTATTGAAACCTACAACATCAACAGGTGGTGGGACTGGTTCTTCATCTTCATCTTCATCCGTGCTATACTCTTCCAAAATTCCGTCAGAACAGTGTATAAGCCTTCTGGGAACCTGCTCCAAGAAAAAATACACCCAAGACTTTCAAATGAGCAAATCAGTGCAAAGCACAGCGCAAAATAGGTAAGTCAAAACATTTTCAAAGCATGAGAGTTTATTTAAAGCATTGGCACAAAAGGATAATTTTTTGCTGAGCAAACATAGGGTAATTACATCACAAGTGTAATTGATTACAATTACTTGCCACACGCTCGATTACGAATAAACAAAATCACAATGTAATCGATAATGATTACATATAAAGTAATCACGATTTGTCTTGAAACATCTTCAGAAAGAAAATAAAACCCATTTGCATTGTTTGATGTATGTATATTCTGAAACAATATACGATATGAACGGATGCAATAAACGAAATTACGAATGACTGAGGAGTAAGCACTAAAAAATAGAAAATTCACAATAATTGTTTGCTTAGATGTTTGCGCAGACAAGAGTCAACAAATGCTTAATATTGATTGAACAAAAACATGAAATGTTTAAAATGTTTTATTACAGCTGATAAACATCACCGCTTCAAATATTTTATCAGTCAAACGACATCTATCAGGTTTGAACACTTGTCCAGCAATGCTAAAAAGTCGTTTGTTAGTCATTTCAAAATTGGCAACTACCGTGGTATTCCGTAAGCCCGCACTGAGCCGTTAATTGGAAAAAAGACAAATTGGGAAAATAAGACGTGGACTAAATAACAACCCAGGCTGTTATACGGCATTTGCATATTGCCTGTGTCTGAACAAATTTAACCATCATTTGTTTGTTCAAGTGGTTTCGAATGTAGAAGTGGGTCTTCAATAGCCATTGAAAAGGAGATCTGGGCTGCGACAAAAAAAGTTTGCCGACCACCTGTGTAAGGTGACAACTACAAATAGTATTCAAACTCAGTATGGTATAACATTGGACGTACCATGTAAGGTGACAGGTACAAATACAGATGCTAGCGTGCACAGTTCTCAGGAAACCAACAATGATTTTTGTGTGTTTTTGCGCATGTTTAGGTATGTTGCTAGCTAATGATAAGCTGTATTTTTGTAAATTTTTTTCGCTATTTGTGGCCAAAAGAAATTATGGCGATTAGGCGCCATAGTGGGGTACTACCTTCAAACAACTGAGCACTTTTGGGAATAATTTGCGCTCGTCCTCAAATAAATTTATTGCATCCCTACTAGCAGCTAACGATCATAGCAGTTACGCCCTCATGAAAGTTAACGTGGCTGAGGTGAAACGATTCAGGACCTACCATTTCCACTCCAAATGGGGTAAGATTATTTTTTGCTTATTCTCATTCAAAACCTGTTTGTTTGATATGCAATGCAACAGTAACGATGACAAGTAGGGGATTTTGGAGCAGCACCTTAAAACAATACAAAAGAGCTACGAAAGGGATTTTACTGCCAAAACCTTTGTGCCACAAAAGCATGGCGTTTGAATGTGCAGCTTCAAAACGGCAGTCAATCTTCACCAACACCCAGGGCAACTACTGCTCCGTATCACGTCAGTCACGTCCTTGCTAAACATGAGAAGCCATTCAAAAATGGCGATATTGTAAGGGATGCCTTTTTCAAGAGAGCAGATTGCCTTTTTGAACACTTCAGAATGGAGCACAGATCGTGAAAGAAGTGGAACTTTCCTGCAATACAAGGCATGCAAAAGAATGGCTGTGTATGTGGAGGAACAGCTGAGGAATTTTATAGACGCATGTGAGTGCCTTTTTCTCCACTTTGACAAGTTGACTGATATGTGGCACAATTGTGTCTTTTCATCAGGATGGTTTTTGAAGACATGACCACCACAGAAGATCTGCTAACCTCTTTGCCCGGACATACCAGAAGAGGATTTTTGTAATGCTTTTGTGGGCTTTGTAGACAAAACTGTCACTCTCCAATTGATGTTGGTGACATTGCCAGGAAAGTCAAGTCACTTTTCGATTCATTAAACACCACTCTTTGGGACAGGGGCGTAATGAGGAAGGGCAAGGGGGCCACAATTCCCCGGGTTCTAAATCACTGTGGGGGGTGCTGAAAAGTCCCAAACATGTCACAAGGTATTTTTTCAATGCAGTACATTTGTTTCCGAAAGACCTCAGGTTCGAACATGGGGTGCCAAACTCGATTCTTGCCCAGGCACCACCTAACCCCGTTTACTTGGAGATGAGATTCTGACATTGCAAAATGACTTTGAGACCAAAGCCAGATCAACATCTGCTCATCCTGGTGAGCATGTGTTCTGGATAAGTACTGGTGGCGAATGAGTATTCCAATCTCAGATCTGCTTTGAACCTGACTGCTCTTTTCAGATCAACTTATTTTTTCGGGTCTGGTTTCTCGCACATAAATGTCATAAAGTCCAAGTACAGATCAACAAAGATTGACAAACACCTTGTAGCTTGCCTACGCCTTGCAACCAGCTGCTACACTCCTGATTAATGGAATCTAGCCTCCTTCCAGTGCCAGGTGTCCCCCCATGGTTCAAGGCTATTTCAATTTTCAAATTCAGAGGTCCACTTGTTTTTATCTGGCTTATTATTCTCTTTGGTTCATGTCAAATTGCTTGCTTATCAAACAGGTTGTTGTGTGTGTGCGTGCGTATGTTTGAGAGAGGAGGATCTTGTGATGTGACATGTGAGGTCTAGTGGTTGTGTGACAGCAAGAAAAAGTTTTGTGAGGTTAGTAACTGCAGGCTGGAAACGATTTGGAGGGCTAAGCCCACCAAAGCTCCCCGTGGCAACAAGACTGATTTCCATATGTTTTATGTATAATTAGGGCATCTTCATAAACTTATTTTGTTGAAACTTTCTTCATCATGTCTAATTGTGTCACAAATCACAATTATTGTCCAGTGGGAACATAACCATTGAACTGACCAATCCCCATTGCATTAAAGCAGTTATTTACAATGATTTCCCTTTCCTTTGATGCACACTGATGCTCATTATCAAACCACTTCATAAATGAACCACAACCTAGACATTCTGCCACATAGCAAAGCACAACATGCCCAACAATACAAGAGAAACAACTGAGATATAAATATATCATAACAATGTTGATATAATTCATAAGTGATTACTGGACAATACATAGCAAAATAGTAAATCACAGCAGTGACCATACATCAAGCAAATCAGCTGCAATTTATTTTCACCATGAAACTTGTTTCATGTTAAACACATCTTCAGTCCTAAGCGAAAGTTGTCACTACATAGTAACTTCTAACAATCACAGCCTTGGTCACAAAAATAATAGGTTTATTACATGAATGAAAAGATACAATACATAGAAAGTTCAAAAATTTAGAAAACCACATTTGACTTTTGAAAATGGTACGACATGAATGACCAAGACGTGGTCAAATAGAAAGAAAAAAGCTCAATAAGCCTTTAAAAAGACAGCTTGGGCTTGCATTCATAGCAAGTTCATTATGCCAATATGAAAGGCGTTGCATGCGGTATGTATTTTATAATGTCTACGCATCACACACAACAGAACAGACTTCAGCATACATAGCACTATCATGGAACAGACATACATGAAAAAGCATGAACATATCTAATATGTGGTGTTGATACAAAAGCATGCAATGCATAGTAGGAGGGTGCATCAGCTACCCTTAACTTTCTAGTTTCAGGCCTACATTTTTTCTATTAGTGAGGCTAGCTTAGAAAATTACTTCTGCAAAGTTTGGTGCTGATCAGACCAATTTGACCCCCACATGACCAGTTTTTACAGGGTTCAACACCTTTTTTCAGTTTTTTTGCCACTAGAGAGTGCTGTGTTCAATAAACGAAGAAAATGTTGATTTTCACAGATGCCCATACTTCTATCACATAATTTGAAAAAAAATTCCCAAATTATGTTGAGGGGGAGCAAAAATATTGGCAGTTTTGTATGTTTTTTTGTTTAAGAGCGCCACTAGTGGTGATAACAAAACATGGAATACCTCACCAAGTGCTAATGCAAATCAAGTGAGACTAGTGTCTACCTCCCTATTTTCAGGGATGAGGAATTTGTTTTTGCTATTACTTTTTCACGTTTTTACCAGTGGAGGTCACTATAAACAATTAAATACTATTTTGACCAAAATTTTAACTCTCACCAGGTTTTTCAGCTGGGAGTTAATGTTGCGGCCAGTGGCCCAACTATATGGACAAGGATTGTTTTCTTTACTTCAGATTGTTATCTTACATAGCAGTTAGCAAGAAACCAAGATGACGACTCCTTAAAGTGTGGCTGAGTTTGTAGAATGCAATTGAAATTCTTTTATTTGTGTGCTAAACCATTAAAATCTTGGCACAGTTTTCAGCATAACTACTTACAACACAAGTAATGTCGACAATCAATAATTTTCTTTGCTGGTATGCATCATTTGCTTTCCATTGAGTTACTGGGGTATTCAAAAAAGCATCATTAAGATCAATAATAAGAAAAAAGCTTCAAGAATCATGTTTTTAATATGCTGATAGAGACGACTTTGAACAGCTAATTGCATACCAGTTAAACACATAAACCACTATATCGCATAGGATTCTAGAATCCCAAACCAAAGCCATGCACACGTGAAGAAAACGGTCCGGTTATTCGCATACCGGTTATTTGCATAAGCCAGTTATTCGCATAGAAATGCACCATACATTTGTATTTAAGAGCGCCACTAGTGGTGGCTCATGTTGCCTGGCCTAGGGCCTAACCGCTAGGCCAAAGTGTTTTGCTGAAGTTTTCATTGGAAACTAGACTCGAGTCTGAGTCTTTTGAGCCTTTGATCGACTTTCTAGCGTTTCTTGTTCAAACGTTATGAACTAAAATAAACAAATTAATTAATTGGCTAATTAGTCAAATATTTTTACTATTTATATCAAGGAAAAACTTTTTTTTCGAGTGTAAACTAGAAGACTTGCCGTGTCTTTTGACGCTTCAACCAGGTCCGTAACCCGTACAGGAGCGGAGATATACCCGCACAAAGCCACGTGGATTTAGGCGTTTTTTTTCCCGAAAATCCCCGAAAGTAGCCGGATGCCAGAGTTAAATGGCTCCTGTGGGTCTTAAAGGGAGGTCGTGCAAAAATGCTGATGTCAGCAAACAATAACATTGACGACTGCTACTTTTGCGAAGCACTGCGCACAGCACACTTCACAGTTTGAAATACAGAATTATGCCGTGTCTAGCAGAAAACTAACAGTTGTCAAATGGAGAATTATGCCGTGTCTAGCAGTTAAAAATACAAATTTATGCCGTGCGTTTCACCGCGGACAGTGCACTGTTTGAACATCGTTACTTGTTTGGCTTCACTCTTTTTATTTTTTCACATCAATAAGATTCATTTAGTGAATGCCCCAACCGAATGATGCATATCAAACGCCATTTGGATTATAAAAGCTTCATGATGCCACAGGCTAACAAATCAGTTTAGCCTTTATGTACAGCACCCAGCTGTATCAGGACCAAGAAATTTTAGAACTTCTAGAAGCATTTGTATATCCCGCAGTTCTACAAATCTTCATACACAAGAGCTGTGAGACACAAACATGTTCACAACTGTATTGCACAGTCGCAAGCAGAAAAATTGCTGTGAGTGCGGGAAACGTTCCACGATTGATACAGGTGATTATTATGTCACACACGCAGTGCGCACGTTTAAGACAATATGCAATGTACAGGCCCGCAAGAACTTTAAATTTACGTGTCAATTGATGACCACTGGTTTGCTGAACACTGAAGGATTTCAGAATTAAAAATACTGTATTACGAGCAAGGGATTTTTAGAATATCTAGAAGCACTTTTGTATCCCACAGTTCTTGAAATGTCCCCATTCAGTGTCAAGCTATAACATACCAACAGTGTCAGGTAGCAAGCATATGGGCACAAGTCGAGTAGGGCTGTAAACTTGCGGATACTTGTTTGATACAGATAATCGCATATTCCGGTTAAACGCATAAAATGCTTGCCAAATTGGCTACGCAATTAACCGGATTCATCTGTAGGTCATTTGAAACAGTTGTAGATAATCATCTGAAACAGTTGAAACTGTTTCAGATGTCATCTGAAAGAGTTGCACATTTTATAAAAACCTTGGTTTTCCAAAGACAGAACCATGTCTTTTGGAGCTTTCATTTTCTTTTTTGTATTTTTGTCTACTCCATTGGCTTTTATTGCCAGTGGAGTCAGTTCCTCAGTAATATATCACAAGTGGTAGTTAAAAGGTCTTTGCTGTTTGTCAATCACAGAGTCAATGTCAGCATATATTTAAAATGCATTTATGAGCAAAAGACCATTTTTGGTGCAGATGATGAAGTTCCTGCAGATAGACACCATGTAAGATAACATGTGCATTAACACTTTGGTGTCTGGTTGGTTTTGGCGATTTTCACAAAAAAAACAGCAGTTTTCAGTTGCCTTACCAACGCCCTAGCTCCTCCGCCGATTGCGCTAGAGAGCTATTCAACGGTTCAAACGGATCGGCCAGTCTAGTAGATTGAACTCGAAAAAAAATTTTTGCCTGGGGGGTGTGTTTTTTTTGTGAGTGACGTCATAAGTGGAGGACTTTTAGGCCACCTTGGCCCACTTTGCCTGGCCCTGGGCGCCAACCGTTAGGTGGTAGTAATTTGCTGAAGATTTTACTGGAAACTAGGCTACAATCCAAGTCTTTTGATACTTTGGATGACCTGCTGGGGTTTTGGGTTCAAACGTTGTGATGTAAGTTAGTAAAAATATTTGACTAATTAGCTAAGTAGTTAATTAATTAATTTGTTTATTTTAGATCATAACTTTTGAACAAGAAACGCTAGGAAGTCGATCAAAGGCTCAAAGACTCGGATTCTAGCCTAGTTTCCAATGAAGACTTCAGTGAAATATTTCCATCTAGCACTTGGGCTCTAGGCAAGGTAACATCAGCCAAAATGGCCAAAACACATGCAGTCCAATCAAAGGCATTGTGCAGCCCAGTTTAGGCTTTAACTTAAAAGTAGCCTACATACTAAAAACTAGTGCTTATTTGGTTAAGCTTAAATTTGACACTTTTGATGTGGTCCTCAGTGGTGCTTTATCACATCTGAACTGTGTGCTGGGAGATTTCCATATGACCACTGACACCTTGGTTTGAAACTGGTTACTGGCTTCTGCCCTTGTTCCATTGGCACTAAACTTGACTATGAAATCACACGGAGAGATTAAAGGTTCTAAACAGTCGTTACCATCGCAATTAGGATTCATATGCCTTAAGTACATTAGTTTCAACTAAATTTAGTTCGCTAAGATCGAAGTAAGTTGTTAGCTCATTAATAGGTCATTGAATGTGCAGTCCTGGTTAAGGTAGTTACATAAATTTTGGCTCAGTAAGCCATTTCGGTTGGACATAGCTGGACTAGAGCACATGTTTAGCACCACTGCTTAGTACTGCAATATGTTCCAAGTCAAGCCAATTTATATAATGTATGACATGAGGTAGCATGAGACTGCATTTAAGACAGAGCTACTTATGTTATAGTATAAAGGGAACAGTTGGTTGATAGACGCAAGTTAAAGTTTATTGCTCTGAGTATAAGGTTTGGAAGTGGCTAAAGGTCCACTGGTGGTGACACGGTCAGAATAAAATGCTGAGTTTGTCATTCTAACGACACTGTCATCGTAGTCAAGCAGTAGCATCTAAGTCTAATGTGCGCGCCGAGTGGTTTTCTCTTCAGCTCTTACCATTGTGGCTTCACTGTGGTGGTAGTTGCACTTTTGATGGGCTGGTTAAGTTTCCAAAAGAAAGTGGCTACAGAACCACCCATGCATCTTCCTTATTTCAAAGCTTATTCCACCGTACCGCCTCGCATGACATGTTTCGAATAAAGCGGTCAGTTTGTCACTCAATGGTGTCAACCTGGTAGCGTAATGGATACGTTTCAAGTCTACCATGCCAATGGTTGTAGGTTCACCACGTATGTTGGCACCTTATGTTTTCGTAATAGTCACTGCTTGCACGTTTCAATTCATGGGACCAGTTTTTCTTTACTTTTTTCAAAACTTTCCAAACTTTTATTAACCTAATGATAGGCTAGTGTTAGCTTAGCGTTAACTTAACATTAGCTTAGCATTAGCTTAGTTAGTGTAAGGCTAGCGTTAGGTTAGGGTTGAAGTTAGGTTTACTATGTTTCTACCAAGCCTAGGCCTACTGCATTTTCCTCGTGCATTAATATCACGTTACACAGTAGGTGGTCAAATAAGGTTTCAAATTGAAAGATCCACAGGCAGTTCTGTAGCGACTGCCTTTCTAAAACTTGTTTACAGTTTAGGGTTTAGGCTTAGGTTTAGGTTTCGCGTTTAGGTTTTGAGGTTACAGTTTAGTTTTTGGGTTTAGGTTTACGTTTTGTATGTTACTAGCAAGCATAGTATAGTCTAGCGCAAAGTCTGCGTGCATTAGTGTTACATGACAAGCCGTGGATGAATAATTTTTCAAAAATGAAGTTCCACCAGCAGACCTATAGCTGCTGCCATGTCTAGCAAACTGCGATACCAGCAATTTTTAGCTGTCAGCAGAAATTGGTTTAACTTTGCCACAACTTTTTTGCAATTTTCACATATTATTGTACATATTTGTGATAGCTGAAGATGGAAATGCATGGATGATGACAGTTATTATGGACAAATTAAGACAGGCTCACCAGTAGCACTAGCAGTACCTCTAATTCATTTTGGCTTAATATAAATATTTTCAGAATAAAAAACAGTTCATCAAAAGTAAAGAAATACAAACCAACAAATTAAAGTCAACTTATTTTAAAATTATCTTGTATAATTATACCTTAACTTTTCCATGTTTATCAATTTTAAATCTTTCTATTCCATCTGGGCAAGAAACTTTAGCTTCTTTTTGGGCATGATTAATTGCAACACCAGCACTTTCCTCCATCAAAATCAAAAGATTTCTCAACAAAAATTACAATTGACAGAAATTAATCTTTCTGAAAAAAAAATCTGTAGTAGTTGCACCATTTCTTAATGAATTAGAATAGCCTAAATAATATTCTTAACAGAGCTGAATAATCAATGTAGTACATACAATTATAATCAACGTGATTTTTGATTGATGTTATTTTAATTTCCTCTTGCTGCATTCATGTTCTTTCGTGATTTCAGTCACAAAAATGCATGAATTTCAATCATAATAGCCTACCAGTACCACAGTACCAGTACCAAACCATACATTATTTATACCACCCAAAAAAAACTTAAGTAGGCCTAGTCCTGAACACACAAGCACAATGCGAATACCCTGCAATGTTTTGGTAATGCACACACATTTTCCGATCTAATACACGCCACTACCCAACAAGGTGAAGTTTGTCGTACTTTAGAGCAAAGATGAGTGCCTTGTGGAGTAGTGTTGAACAAATCGGATATTTTTGGAATCCTAATCCAGACCAAAATTTACTTTCAGTAATCCGGTCCGATCCTAATCCGGTAGACCTGCCGAAATAATAATCCAATCCGGTTCACATCCGAAAAAAACCTCTGATTAAGCCTTTTCCTGCAGTGATCAATGCAGTTTGGATATCCATATCTGATCCGGTTGAGATTTTTCAAAATCCAGTCAAATCCGGATCTGAAGTGCAGAATCCGGTTGTATCGCGATCCAGAAACCGGATCATGTTCAACACTGTTGTGGAAGCTGTGAAATTTTTCAATCCAAGACCCAAACCCAGACCTCTGGTCCGAAAAAATTGAATACGATCAAGTCCTGACTCCGATCTACAAATTTTAAGAAAATCATGTTAGAGATGGCACGGGCCGCTAACAGTCCAGTCTTCGGGCCGTCAGCTAGAGGTTTTGAAACAGCCCGCTAGCAATTTTTTTAGCGATGACGTCTTTCCGGGCCGCTGCAGTCTGCTCGCCGAAAATTTTTGTTTTTTGCAGTTTCAAAATCTAACAACGAATTTTTTGTCTGCTGTTCTCTCCATTTTACCGTTCTGCCAATGTTCCGTTTCACTTGTTTCCACGCAAATGAGTGAACCATGTTATCAATCAATCAAAGCAACCAACACTTCCATTTATAATCTGTCACCGAGGTCCGAGATATAGGTTTTAGGACAAGTACTCCCAAACTTTCTCCGGCCATGTACCCCTTTAGCATTTCGTTATATGAGCAAGAACCCCTAAAATTTCTCATGACAAAAAGGCTGAGGAAAATAACAAAAATATATTCACCGATAAGCATCTACTGATTTTGAAAATAATATTCACTGATGTTGACCTACCTACGTATAAATACGATAACGAGTATTTCGAAATGAATAATATTTTAACATAATTTTTCCCTTCCATTGCTAAGCTTAAATGTGCCCTTTCAGATAGGAAAATCTACCCCTAGGGGTACACGCACCCAAGGTTGTGAACCCTTGGTTTAATTAATATTTGGGGTTAGGCTCAAGTTATGGTTTAAGGCAGGGGTCACCAAACTTTTTGAAACTCAGAGCTGCTTCTTGGTACAGATTCATGTGAAGAGCTACCAGTTTGATACACAGACTTCTGAAATAAAAATTTGCATAATTTGTCTTCATAATATGTTATCATTAATAATAAACATAAAAGATATTCATCATTGTAAAGAAACTGATCATGTTTATGCTATTGTCAGAACAGGCCATGGGCAACCCACATGATCCACAGGGGCGACCTGGTTCCCGCTGGCACCATGTTGGTGTCCCCTGGTATAGGTTTAGTATGTTACTAGCAAGTGTAGTGCAGCCTAGGGCGCTTTTGTCATGTGTTAGTGTCATATTACAGGCGACGGGCGAATAAGTTTTCAAAAGTGAAGGCCCCTGGCGGACCTACAGCCACTGCCTTAAGATTGCATGGTTTTAGTGTCCAAAGGGCAATGAACTGAAAACTTGTTGTTACTTTGCATTTGAGATTACTTTATAGGTAGTGTCTATTTCATCGCCAAGATGCTGGCGACAACAGATCGACTGGAGCTATTTTGGCTCCAGTCGAACATTCACTAGGCCTATTCAGTCTCATGGCACGACACAATTCTAATAAAAAGGTCAGTTTGGCACACAAGCACCGTGCTGCTCATAGCGTAGCAGTTATGCTTCACGTCTGGTATGCCATTGCTTATCGGTTCGGTTCTCACCTTGGCGACTTCCCTTTTTTTCTTTTTTCAAAAATTTAGGGTTAGCTTTAGGGTTTAGGGCTAGGGTTTAGGGTTTAGGGTTAGGGTTAGGGTTGAGAGTTAGGGTTGAGGGTTAGGATTGAGGGTTAGGTTTGAGGGTTAGGGTTGAGGGTAAGGGTTACTGTTAGGGTTACTGTTAGGTGTGTAGCGTCAGGTGTAGCGTCAGGTGTAGTGTCAGGTTTAGTGTCAGGTTTAGCGTCACGTTTAGCATTAGGTTCAGCGTTAGGTTTAGCATTAGGGTTTAGGGTTAGCGTTGAGGTTAGCATTAGGGTTAGTGTTAGGGTTATGGTTAAGGTTAGGTTTAGGGATTACTATTTATGTCTGTTTCGTTTCTGCCAAGCCTGTTGCCGCCGCCAAGATGGCGGCAAAATAGACATTGCCTACTTTATATTATGGGCCACGGGCCGGTCCGGGCCAGAAAATAAGTGGTAGTTTAGCATAAACGGGCCGGGCCAGGCGGTTTCTTGTTAGCTCCTGGCGGGCCGGGGTGCAAAAGTGCTGACCCGTGCCATCTCTAAATCATATGTCTGATCCACTCCGGGTCAGTGTTGCCACTGTGTTATGAAGAAAAACCCCAGAATTTACCTTGAAAAAAACCCAGACATACAAAATGTCTTTAAAAAAGTCAAAACCAAACTTGAAAAGCATGCTACCGGTACTTGCACATAAAAATTAAGGTAATAGGCCTATGTATTATTTGCATCATATTTTTAACAAGTTTAAGTCTATTTTTAAACATACTGACAATTTACAAGTAGGCTAGCAGCAAATCAAATGTATGAAGTAACATAAAAAGGCTAGTGATCTTTTCTGAAAAAAGGTTTGATATTTTCCTTCACTTTAGTTTCACTTATATGCACAAATTGAAACATGTATATGATACATTCAACCTCTTACAGTTATCTTTTCACCCTAATTATTGCATTCAATTGCAACATTTGACTACTAATTTGACATTCATATCACAATGCGCCTGTAAAACAATGAACAGATTCTCAACCACAGCATCTTCAAAATAAAAAAAGCATTCCAAAATCATTCACAAGCAGCCCTTGACATATCAGCGATAAATATAACGGAGTGCTAACCTATGCCTCGTTGCATATTTACAAAATGTAACCTTATTCGCTGAATAAGAGGTTTTCTGCCAATCACAGTTAGCCTTTTATATGGCGCATTACACTGTGGCCAAATTTTGGCTTTTGGTCGATTGTGGCTTTTTATTTGCTGAGTAACGCTTGAGATTGTGGCTTTGAGTGGTCCTGCTGGCGAGGTGGTCCAGAAATTAAAAGCCACAACGGATTGTGGCTTTGCGCTGGTGATGTGGGCTGTTGGTTTCAGGTTCCGATATGTATGCAGTTAGGCGCAGGGCAGGGCGATGTCACTACAAATTGTATGCTGTGAGTATGTCACTGTGGTATGACATCTGTATACAGCTTCAACGGAAATAGGACTCAAATCGACCAAAGTAATTACCAGGGCTGGGAGTCGCAAATACTTTTTTTGCTCCGCAAAGCGCAAATCCGCAACGAAAATTGAATTCGTTTGCTCCGCATCCGCAAGTGTAAAGTGTTTGCTCCGCAATAGTCCGCATCCGCAATTTCAAATAAACACTTTTGGATGTTTAGCAGTCGATTAAAAGCAAGTTTCCCCATAAACCTTAACACGTTATATGTTCTCGACATCCTTTCCTTTTATCACAGGCAGTACACAGTACCTTTGAACAGAAATTTATTGCAAACGTAGCCAGTTCATAGCAACAAGCATACTTAAATCTGCTGTGAGGCTACATATAAAGAACGGCATATAAAGAGAACAGCCTCTCCACTGCAGCTGAACTCGGTATCAGCGTATTATACTTTAGGAAAAGTTTTATCCACACTTTGCGATGTGTTGATGGAAATAACTCCTCGTCTAGTGGGGAGTTGAGGCACTCATTTCGGCTCCATGTATCCCATTCT
>JGI24158J21664_10007402_pt1 | contig 14589 bp, 11 predicted proteins | sample Ectturendosymbi3_FD_21664 | JGI IMG/M metagenome (IMG submission 21664) | reverse complement strand
AAATTACAGAAAAAGTTTCATTCGTAACAATCGTGTTAAGAAAATATCAAGCGAGCCAGATGCCGTCATCAAAAGAGCCACATCTGGCCCGCGAGCCATAGGTCCCCGACCCCTGGGCTAGCATACGAGATGTGAAAAGAACAAATTCTATCCGGAGCAGGCGATTATCTTAAGTTTATTACGAAGAAGTTTATTATTATAAAAAACGTTATAGAACTCATTCGTACCACGAATTTTACCCGAAATACTGTATTTTGTCAATAATTTCTCTTTCTGTCACAATTGGTAATAGTCATCATTGCTTCAATCATTATTGGTAACGAGGAACAACATTAACTGGGGACCAAAATGATGCGCCCACGGCTTTTCAGTCCACGTGCGAGGTTTCAGAAATTATTGCAGAAACTGAGCACAACTCCTAAAAAGTGTTGCAATATTTTTATAAAAGTTGAATTGGATCTTTCCTATACTTTTCTTCCTACATCACTATGAACGCCTCACTAGAGGTAGACTTTCATTTTGCTGACCCTTGGAATGATTTTGGCCCCCCGAAGACCTTGCACCCAGGGCAGGTGTTCTCATCCCCTCGTGACGTCACTCGTTTTGAAGACCCAACGGGAAAGATATTGTTAATTTTTAGAGACAAAAATGTTAAACTTTGTCAATATTGGCAAGGCGGCTGTTTCGTTGGATACATCTCATGCCATTGATCGCAGTGACTGTGCGATACTCACAGATTCTCAATTAGCAGCACAGGAGTTATATCAACTGAGCAACGTCCATATCACATTCTTTTACCAAAAAATAGAAAGTCATTGCACACATTGATGTCCTTGCAACGAAAATTGGAAGCACTTCTTCAAACACTTTACAGGAAACAAACAAGCCTGTAGCCAAGGAATGCATTCAAGATTTTTATGTACCCCAAAATTATTTTTGAAATTTTTGAGGCGTCCAGCAACACATGCAGTTATTTGGGTAAAAGCTTGAGGCATACTTGTTACGCCCGCAATACATGAGGCGTAGATTGTTTCCGCTTCTGAATGGACAAGAATTCGATTCCAGTGAGAAAATTATGTCTACACAAATTTTCAACTATGGCTATGGGCCTCCCAACATGTGTCGAATGATATGGCAATATGTCGATACGGCGAAGTGGAATCTTAGAAGATATATATACATGTAATCGTGAAAAATATGTTTGCAATTCTTACCATGCTATTCAAGCCGAATTGTAAAATAGATAAGAGAATATTTTGCACAGCAAATGCAGCAAGGCTTTTACAGATAAACCATATAGCAGTTTGTGCACAAAAAGCACTTAGAATCCCTCCAGCTGCAGCAAATAAAAACTTGAAGCTTGCGTATCTCATGAGTGGCAGTTCCTCGCTGAGACTTCACTTCTTTGTCAACAAACACGTCCAAGACGGAATCAAGTTGGTGTTTATCGAGAAAACATTTACTCTTAAAGACAGATTAAGAAAATTTTAGTCTATCGCCTAATGTATCCTTATAATCGCAAGTAATTCGGACTGAATGGACGTACAGTAGTAATTTGTAATGGACAATGAGCATAACTCGACTGATTCAAAATATCATATATCGACGTGGCGAATAATCTGTGCACACATGTTAACCACTAAAGATTGACTTAGGACACCGGAAAGCCTAGTTTATGCATGCAATCGTCGTAACACAGTATGACAAAAAACTTACAGTACAATGAACCAAGGATAAGAGCTCAGCACCTCTAACATTTGGCCAACAATTGCCAGAACCTCTCCCCACCCACCTGTTAAGTAGCAACAGTTTTGTCGGAATCGCCATTTCAGAATTGACTGACCATGAGCAAAAAATCATGTGGTACGCTCCGTAATGTTTGTTTGCCGTTTATGTGCGCTTGTTATATTTTTAAAATACGGCTGAATTTTAATTTTCGTTTGCATCAAAGTGATTACAAATTTTTACCGTGTTAGATCTTGTTTTACAAAACAAATAATTATATAGGATTTCATCTGAACCTGATTCAAATTGAGCATTTCTTGAGTTAAAACCTGACGGAATATCTCCATCTTAACGGTACGGTGTTAAAAGTCACGATATAATACAGTATTTACAGATGATCAGATCACTTTGAGGATATACTAGCAGAATTTCATTGATGTTCACCATTGGGCCCGATGGTGTTCTCAGTTGGACACCAGGATAAGAATCTTTGAAACTGTCCCAAGACTTGCTTAAAATTTCGTACTGTATTTCCGAGATGAGGCGTCGCGACGCCCTTGTGCGTCGTTTTCAGATTGCAAGGGCGTCACCAACTTACATGCTCAAACCCAATCGATGTAGGTGTAAATGAGTCTGCAAAAACGCTGTTGGCAGTGATGTGATAATTGCACAATAACTTAACGCGCAAAATTCAGTTCATTTATGCGACAGGTGAACTTAAAGTTTAATAACTATCTGTGAATACTTTTAATGCAATGCATCGTTTGATTTTATCCATAGGTTTTGTGCGTCGGGAGGTTATACAAGTTGGGAACCAGTGCCGTACATCCTGTCTCGTCGCCACGGGGGGGGATTTCCTGAGCTTATCCCCCCAAGAAAAGCTCCAAGCCCCCCAAATTGAAACATGAAACAGTATAAATAAGTGGAGTTTTTGTCAATTTTTAGAATGTCAAGTCCCCCTATTGAAAACTTTCAGGCGACGGTTCTGTGTACATCACGTCCAATAAATGCGTGATGTCGTGTTACAAAATTTCAAAAAGCGCTGCGTTGTGTATCCTGTAAAGTTGGACTTCTGGGCAGAATAAAATAAACAACCAGCGCACAGGCCGACATTAGCTTGGTATTTTAAATGATAAACTCGAGTGAACAGTCAGCTCCAACTCCGTACATTCTGAGATAAAGTTTTGACTTCGATTAGCAATTTTAATCCCAGTCTAATGGCACAGCGCTGTTTTGTTCAAATCTCAGGATACACTCCGTGAAACTCAAACAGAAAAGGTGAAGTGCGCATGGGTAGGGGTTTGAACAAAACTAGGATTTTGGCAACTGTGATCAGAAATTTTGTCCACACCAAGACAAACCAGACGGTTTTTAGTAGATGAGCGAGACTGCGTTATTACGCACCTTCTTAGTTACTTATTACGGCGTTATAAAACAATTACACATGCTTACTTAGCATGATAGTACGAGACTGGTGAAGACTTCGAGATCATAACGTGTGACTGTTATAAAGGTTGTTAACTGCAAGCTCAAAAAACATAAATTCACTAAGTCTCTCAAGCCGAAGGTCCCACTCAGCACGCATTCATGATTCTGTTGTCGGACAAAGAGTTTTTGAAAGAATGCGTTGCAGATTTTGTTGGTTTACAATACTAATTTAAATGCGTTCTGCAGACGAGGACAACGAAATAACTTTCCTGAAAAACAAAGAATCGGATTGTACGATGTAAGTTTCAACGAAATTGATCCTATTTTGATTTCGGGTGAAGTACGTGCATGCCCAAAAATATGACCAAGAAAAAAATTACTGTAATTAATAGCATTTAACTGATTCAGAGCTTTGTTGGAAAAGTATATGGAAGAACACAACTCAGAAGACATCTTTGCATTGCAAGAAGAAAAACAAAAGTTAGTACCAATGAAAATTACGCAAACTATATGGTATGAATCTCAATCGGTCTGGTGCACATACTGTGCAGGTTAGAAGAATGGATTGAAAACGCTCTTTGAGAAGGTTTACCGCGATTTTTAAGCGAGGAGAGATATCCATCCTTTACTGTTCATCCAAAGCAAACGATGCAGTTCAAGATGACATCAAAACCTTGCACAAACAAGATACAAACTCTTCATGGATATGGTATTGATATCGTTACGTTATTCCGTGCGAATAAATTCTTTTATGCTGTTGCAATAACTGGTGTTCGGTGTGTGCTTCGTGAGGAAAGAATCAGCTCTGTATTGCGCTTATACTGCACAATTTTAAAAACCACTCAACACGTTAACATCTTGGCGGAATTACCATGATTGTTGTAGAGACAATAGTTAAGCTTGCCATGAATCGTGTGCTATTGCACATGAAATACAACAACGCTTTAACAGATTATCGTTTACTACAGAATGATTTGAAAGCAGACGTGGCCATGGGCGTCCGTAGAAAGTTTTCCAGGGGGGGGCAAAGTCGACATTTTGCTTATCCTTTTCAGGTTGCTGATGCTGTAATGCAAATAGACGTTCACAAAACGCATTACCCTTTCTACACCTCTAATTATCAGTCTGATCATTCTACAATTTCCGCTAAACTTAAGTACAGGTACAGAATTGTGGTTTAAATTGAAATATTACTTTCAGTTTTTAGCTAAGAATCAACGGGAATCACTTCGCAGTCAAGAATCAGATACTATCATCTAATCAGAGGATTTATTTTGCCTACCAAGTAGGCATCTTATTTCAATTAAAGCACATCTTTATATAATTGTCAAACCTTGAAAAACGAAAATTAGGCCTTTGGAAAAATATTAAATGAGAAAAGCATGAAGTATCAAAAAATTGTATTGCCAAAAACATTACCATTTTCAATTTTTTGCCATACACTGGGCAAACACTTGCCATATACCTTGTCATGCATCCGGCACCCTGGGCAAAGGAGCGGACATGGGTGAACTGCTAGCTCATCACCGCATGATACCAGAAGCGTGAACGTGGCTCTTGAAGTGTGAGTATAATACGGCCAAATAAACCTTCATTGCAAGACATAGGTCAAATAATCGCAATTAAGCTGCTGACTTCAATTTTTTTAGACATTTTTTGTTCTTAGACCCAATTTCCAGGGGGGGCAAATGCCCGTTTTGCTACCGCCCCCTGCGGACGCCCATGGACGTGGCTTAATTGGATTGCGGCTTGCGTGGAAAACGTTTTCATTGGCTTAAACCAGTTAACAATTTGTCTGGATTGATATTCTATTCACTTCTACAAATAATAATTGAGATATCTTAAATTCCAATGAAAACAGCGGTGCTCACAGATATTAACCGTTTTATGACTTCAAAATACATAAAAGTACAGCATACAAACCACTGCACACACATGAATTCCACCAACCAGAGCGGTATCGCATGGTGGCAACATTCTGCAAGTAAAAGCAATTGAAAAGTAGTGTGTAAATCTTATTTTTTTAAGGATTAGATCGATATTCCTTTATACAAAGCTAGTCAAAGGAAGCTAATGCATAAGCGAATGCCCTGTTGCTTCAGCGATCCGAAATGCAAGCAAAATTGTGTAAGAAGCGTCAAAGTCCAGTAGTGTGAACTGTNGATTACAGTCATGCAACGAAACTTCTAAGTGTAAATTGAATTCTAGAGGTTAACAAAAACTTCAGCCACGCGCCCTACTGCAATGAAAACCTGATGCTTGAATTAAAATATTTGAAATCTTCATCAAACCATAGTATGCTGGCCACGCACTCGCGTCTTGTGCAAAGCAAGCTTTACTAGCCAGATACGCAACAAGGTGAATCGCATACCTTCCGGAAAGTTGTTTGAAGATCAATGGCAGCTGCATCGGTACAAATTTCTATCGACTAAATCGCGATACGAGTCGGTCAACCTAGACATCGACTAGCCAAGCAACAGCGCAACATTCATGCTTGTAAGGATGTTAAAGACAGTTGNGAACCTAATATTGTACNTGTCACCTGGTTTTTAACCATACTTGATGATTAAATTGTGGTACGTACACGCTGCAATTTTTTCTTTTCTTGATCGTATCCATGAGCATGTTGGTATTGGCCTTATTTGAAGTCATAGGCTCGTTGCAATCGAGCTAAACATAATTATGTTATGTATAATAATTCGGTACATTTTCACACAGCATCCCCGTATTGTCGATGGGAGAACAGATTACAATCATTGCTTGGACTACTCAAAGGAAGCACTGACATTACCAACTTTTATGAATGGGTAACGGCCTTTCTTGATGTAGCACCAGAATGTCTGTGCTTTTTATTGACATTTGTTGAAATTCGTAACAAAAATACTGCATAGTTTAACTGTCTGAACGTAAAATGTTCCCGCCTTGATCCCGAAAGCACAACACGGACTTGATTTTCTATTCCTTAGTAAAGTGCATTGCAGTACTCGTCTTTGCATTAACCTCTTTGTACTGATGAGTTGCCATGTAATTTTGTTGCGTAATAGACGATGATCGCAAAGGTCGAATTCATAAATTTACAAAAGAGAGCACCTTGCAATTCGGGGAATTTTGTTTAGCGGCCAAACTACAGATGTCATTTGGTTTGCCATTAGATGGCGAACACAGAGGTTAACACAAAGAACAGTCCTGTCATTTTGTTTGCCATTCAAGTTGTATCATTCTGTTTCTTAAGTCGACCTTTCAAAACAGCGATGTGGCTGTAGTACTACCAGAACCATCGCCAGAAAGTCGTTACTAGGGGGGATAGTCATGCCAACATTTGACAAAACCTCCACTGATTTACAATGTTTCGTATTTCAATTTGGGGGGCTGAGCCCACCACGTCCCCCGTGGCGATGGGACTCAGTACTATCATACAAGCAACTGATATTTTTCTTACACTGAACACATACTTTTACTCGTCGAAGATTCTGCGCATCTTTTATTTGCCCATTCAACATTCATTCTTACTCTTCATCACGGAAAAATAAGCTATTACACTGCGAAAAAATTTCACTACCTTTAAATTGCAGTTCATGTCGCAAGGCTCTTAATAGCCTCAACGCTTCAGCACTTTAAAACGTATTTATACATACAGAATCTGCTGTTTCCTAGTGTAGTGAAGACAAAGACGTGTACAACTACGAATTGATGGCAGGCGCGCAGCCAGAAATTATGATAGGGGGAAACAACAACCAAATATATAATGCCCCTTGTTTTCAAAGCATCATCCATAAAACGTGCCTTTTCTGGCGCTTCTTTTCCTGAATAATTAATGTTCAAATTTATGTCAGCAACCAGAAAGTCTGCTTTAATTGAATTGACAAGTTTTAAAATTTTATTTTTAGTAACGTTCCAAGTTTCTGCTTTGGATGAAAGTCACCGTTTGCTCGTAAAACTTCCTTGCAAAAGCGCTTGTGAAAATCTCCAATGTTGTCAGTGCAAGATCTGCACTATGCTTTTTTCAGCCAATATTGCAGTTGAGCAAGTAATCTTGGCCGCCATTGTGATTGCGCATTTTATGTTTTCTTACGCTAGTATTGAACTGAATTCTTTCAGAATCTGCCTGACCACCAGAAAGGCTCGATCGTAGACGCTGTGGCGATAATTGTTCCATATCAAAATGTTACACATGAAAGCCCACAGAAGTCTTCCACAAACATCTGGCCAGTTTTTAAAAACAGGAATATTAATTTCGCGGAAATGAGCACCGTCAGTTCCACAGAATAAAAAAATAAAAGCATAAAATCTTTGTTGAGCTGGACCAGCTCTTCAGTAAGTAAAACACCTAATAAACTATCTTCAAAAGCACGCTAACACTAGTGAGCATAACTCTGATTGAAACTGTTGTCTTTAAATTGTATGGTGTGCAGTGAAAAATGTGTGTGAGGTGTGAGCAGTGCTTTTTGCCACTCAAACTTGGGCTATAGAAAACAAGATGGAACATTTGATTTCTGCATTGCAATCAGAAACTATAGCATTACTTTTCATTATTACCTCACAGCTCTGCATTTAACGAACTTGGAGGGGCTCAGCTTATGATGTAAACTTTTGGCAGCAGCAAAATAACTGCAACTAAACAAAGACATTTGAGTATCCTTGCTACTCTTCAGATGCTTCTAGTTTTTAATAGGTTGCTGAAGATGATGAAGAAGGTCAAATTTATACCCGCAAAATCAACCTTTTTTAATGAAGTTAGCACATGCAAACCCAACATGCACAAAATAAATACTGTTTATCAAAGTGTGATTTAATTCAAAGGTACCTTCAGAAAATCAGTAGTTTCACTGTCACACAAAAGTGAATGTTGCTTGTGTTCACAACTTTCACCAAAAAGTTTGACCAGCTGGATAGCTGTGTCATGTTGCCAGCACAATTCATTTTTCCCAATGAATTTTTTATACTGTAACATGGCAATGTCTGGCAAATACATTGGCTGAATGTAAATTCATTTATAACATTTTTAAAATGCTGAGTTGATTGTAACTCTAGAAAAATCAAATATACTGAGGTGCTTCAGCTGTGTTTTGAAATCTCTTTTTTACAGGAACAGTTTGTACCCTATACCAGAGGTGGGGAAACATTTCAATTAACTGAGTATCAGTTGGGCTTTTGCATAAAAAGTATGCATAAACAATGATGTATTTTTTTTTTAACTTTGGGTCTTCATACTCATCCTTCCGTGGTGGTTGAGGTTTAGCCACAGGCTATTTTGCTGAACTGGTCAATTCTGCTCTATACCTATATATCCACTATGAAAACAGTGATCAAACTAGCAAACAAAATAAATACCATCAGTAAGCAAGCAAATGGTTAGAAGGCTGCACAAATTCCCCAAAAGGGCACATACAGCTGAATGCCACACTTCCTCTATACCAGGGGTGGCCAAACCTGCTCATGTTTAAGCCGCATATCGTAAAACCCAAGTTACAAAGAGCCGCAACATAAAGATCTAAAAACAAATTTATTTGCTATCTACACTTCTGTGACACCAATTCTTTTTGGAACGATATGCCAGAGCAATACTGTATGGCACGCAAGCTACCGCCGTGTCATTTTTCATTATTTCTACACTTTCCAATAGAAATAGCAATAAAAACAAAGACGTAAATTTTCAGAAAGTTCAAAGAGCCGCATGCAAAGGTTCGAAGAGCTGCAGTTTGGCCACCCCTGCTCTATACCATCAAACCCAGCTTGAAGTTATCAGGTACATCTTCGCAATGCCATTGAAAACTAGTGGCATATGAAACTTGTAGTTGATACTGAGGTTTAAGTCAAAAGCAGGGATAAAATTGGGAATGCCTAGGATACTTTTACAAGCATTGGTTCAAGAGTTGCCACCATAAAATACCTTCACTATGGTGCAATCTGGTGTGACTTGTCAAGTGATTAAAACATAAAAGCTTGAGACTATACGTATTCCAAATGATGTTCAAAACTTCCATATTTTATGTAATTATTTACATCTTCAGTTGCAGTTCATGAACACTGCTTCATATAGATTCAAACTGAGAAAAATATCTGCATTCATACATAAGAGTATTCAGAGCAGGCAAAACAAGAGTCTGTCAGTCTACAATGTCATCATACTTAGATGTTTGCACCTACAGTACATAATACAGTATCAGTGTTTATTTACTTGAGGATTTGTAAGCCACAAAGATGGCGAAAAGTAAATCGATCATAGTTTATTTCACATGAAAACTAGTTTCGCGTTTGTAAACGCATCTTCAGTCCTTACTCAAATATCAATTTACTTGCACCATCTTTGTGGGCTCTGGCTTACAATTGTGGAAAAATAGATATGTGCATGTTTTAACCATCACAAAAGTATGACAGCAGAAACAAGCAGGGAGATTCCTCACAAGCTTGCTGCCAGGCTAAAGTTTGTTTTGCTACTTGAGGAGCTCATAACATTCTGATGACCACTGTAGTATAATCATATCAATACGTTTTCTGCATGAGGAATGGTGTTATTATTGTGGCCATTTTAGGCTTGCTTCTAGCTGAAATATATGCGCCAACATATAAATCATTTCCAGTGTGTACAATACAAGTTAATGAATCAGGTTGCATATCATTAATTGTAGCACATAACTTGTGTTGTTTTATAAGGTAAATTAACAGAATTTATTTGTCTATTAATTCTTACTTGAATTTTCTAATAACCTAAAAATTTTAATGTGTTGATAAATATTAGCAGTGGAGGTTGCTTACATCAAGCTGTCAATGAAGATATTTGACAATTTATTAGTTGTTTCTTCTTGCCTTATACTTTGCATAGCCTTTTTCATGGGTGAAAATTAGTCATTAACTCAGAAACAACAACATACGTTGTATTTTAATTATAAAAATTGCAGTTAGAACAAACAGAAACATAAAGCATACTTTAAAAATTTAGCAAAGGAAAGTGTAGGACAACTCAGCATTGTTAGATAACATCTGACAAGATCAATAAACTAAGGTTTAATTTAACATCAAACTCTCTATCACTGATATGAAAACAAATTTAGTGTGAAATAACTTCCATTGTTTTTTTTGGAAGTAAGAATTGCTTTCTGACAACGTTTCCACTAACACAAAACTTCATTTATTTTTGTATGCTAAACCTGTTTATCATATGTACTTTCAATGCCATTTAAAAAGCTTGCTTTAAGTGTTTTATCTACATTACAATACAATCCATAAGCTAAACACCAGATGACAAAGGATTTTCAAGTGCCAGGCTTAGAATAAAATGTTTGAAGTGGATATCATCAGCAAGCTGGTAAGTATTCTACTCAAGCTTGCTTGTAATGCACATAGATAATGGTATTCAAAACATTTAGCAAGAATAAAAATATCAACCAACCATTAATGTAGATGATGAAGAAGCAATTTTCAGAACATGAGTAGTCAACTGTATATATCATTGAAGAGGCAGTTGTTTCCAAGTAGTTTTGGAAATCATAAGAGTATTTATATCAGCAAAGAAAAACTTCCGGTTTTCAGCTATCATCACCAGTTTCAAGTTTGTGAGGAGCATTTATCTGAAAGCCTGCATTGCAAGCCTTACGCAGGTTTTCGTTTTCTTTTGTAAGTTCAGCATTTCTTTCCCTAAGATGCACTATTTCATTTAGCTTGCTTCTAGTTGTAGATTCCTTTTGAAGCAAGTAACGCAAATTGTGGATAGCTGTTTCCAACTCCATGCAACGTGATGTAAGTTCATCCACTGGTTCTGTTCTTAACATTTCCATTCGAATGTTATCATACAACCGATCAAACTCTTCTGTGTGAAACTTATCATCTTCAATACTGTCACACATTAAATACCCATTGTGATTGTCATCATTAACGTTATCTGAAGAGCAATTGAGAGGAATGGATGGCTGAGCAGTTTCATCTTCTGAACTCATGTTTGACTGACTTGAATTTTTTGCTTGATCAGATAATTCACTTTCATTCTTAAGCAACTGACAATGAAAATCAGGTTCTTTGTCATCAAACAAAAACTGGGTAGTGTTTGCTGGAGCATTGATTTTAGGTCTTCCCAGAAAATGTTTTGCAGAATATGGGGCATATCGCATCTTTCTGTTCCGTCTTGTTTTTCGTTTTTTCTTAGTCGTGCACTCTGTTGCATCACTCCGATTCTCGCTGTTGCCCACTGGTTTTTCGTTGTTTGAAGCTGTGGTCGAGGTTGCGGTATTGCAAGATGAAGATCGTCCTTGCTCAATAACGCTCATGGTATTCCTCGATTATTCGCTGGTAAAGTCACACATACAGTAAATCAACAGTACAACATTTACAGCTTGTTGCTGCTGCTCAACACTACTAACTTACGGCAATGCGCAAGGTATGATACTGTTCAACCGACAAATTTCCGTTCGTGCTGCCATTGCGCAACTCTTGCTCCAGCGTCCAACCTGTTGATACGCACACAGTGCCAGTGCGTCACTTGGTGTTGACAAAAGTTATTAGGCTACATACAAACAAGGTTTTTTTTTTTATCTACGCAATGGTCCCAAACACAAGGTCCATACCACACTAGTTGGAAGAACACAAAAGTACAGAAATGCGCATACGAAATGCATCACAGAGTAGGTGGGTGTTCGTTGGTACACAAGTCAATAGTAAAGTGGAACATGGATTTAGAGTGAAACAAAGCACCAGCAACTGCTGTAGCCTATTCGGATTCGGACAACGTCATACCACAGTCGACACACAACTCGTCTGGCAGGTCATTGAGCTAGAGCAGAGGTCTCACATTGCTCCGATGGCCAAACGAAAATTTTTGAGGTATCCGGGGGGCCGCATTATGATTCCGACGCAACAATGGCGGAACCTAAATCCGGTGGAAACGTGACTCGAGTCAGTGACTCGACTTGAATCTAATTCAGGTGCCAAAACTAAGCATCTGCAAAGTAGTTTAGCTGTCAATTTAAAGCAAACAGATAGGTGAACTCAAATGATAAACAGGCTATGGGCTCTTCAACAGTAGTGGTCTTGGGGGACCCTGTGCAGCATATTTTAAGAGCCCCATACGTTCGCGTACTTGCGTTTTGATGACGTCACCATGTTCACTCAACAATAGTACGACGTTTTTGGCTAATCATGGAAATGATGTTTTGGGGGTCGATATGAAAATGATATAATAATTCAGTTCACATAGTGAATCTGTACACTCTGTCTATAGGTAATCTCATGATATAATGTCCATTTTTCTTATTCATTCCCCGGAAGTAATGTAACCATGAAATTTGTTTATATCAAAAGTTGGTGGGGACAAGCCCTCCAGTCCCCCCTGAAACTCATTCCCTGCCTTCTTTGGTTCTTAATACATTAAGCTAATAGGTTCTTAGTACATTTATCCTTCCCATACGTGCACCATAATCCACTACACAAATAACACAATTGCACACAACTTCCCCAATTTCATCGTTGTGTTTGATCTCAAACAGCACCAGAAATGTTGATTTTCGCCCGTTGCGCCATGTTTTGGACAAACGACAACACAGCACATGGACTCATAGTCCATGTGCTATAAAGGTGTGCGGACTCTGATTTTTTTAGCCCGGATCCAATCCTGTTTTGAAAATTTTTAATCCAAATCCGCTCCGGATCCGGTACCAACATGGCACAAACACCCCGACTCCTGTTAGAATCCACATAAATTTAAGTCAAGCAAACAGCCAGTAACGTTTTTTTCACCAAACACAAAATTCATATAAAGTCCAGATCTAGCTGCAGCAAAGAAAACCTCAATCCTGATCCTGTTGGAGGCGGCAGGAGTCCGGATCCAAAAAATCCAGTCCATGCACACCTCTGCCATATGCAGCTACTGGTTGCAGCAAACGCGCAGAAAGTGCTCGACCAAGTGAAAATCAGTCAGCTATGACAAGCTAATGTTAACATCGATTCGGAACATTATATAGGGTTATGAAAAAGAATAAAGAGTTACCAGTTATTGGGTGAAAGTGTACAAAAAATGTGTACAAAGTACCACTGGTATGATAATATGAAAAATGTCAATTGCATGAAAACTAAAGCATGCGGAACAAAACTCATTGCAGATGTGAAATCAACAACCAAAAATTGTTTAGAATCAGTTAAACAAACTAATGCAACAGAAAAGAATCTTGTTGGACAGTGTAATTGAGGAAAAATGAAGATTTGTAAAAAGCACAGACATTTGGAGCGAATAAAAAATTTAGATAAAGATGCACATCGCATAAAAAATCGATACAAACTGTTTCTCAACAGGGCATCAAAGGTCCTGACACAATGGATAACTTGGTGTGGGCGAACACTTACATTTATGAGCAACCTATAGTGCATAATCCGGTAGGCATTATACGCAGCATGGAAGCGCTTCATGCTAGTCTGTATGTGTTTGCTCCATATCTGGCAAGCATACAGTACATTGGCATGCATAGGCACAAATAGAGTGTTTTTTACTGCAGGAGAGCACTGATCAAACGTGCCTCTCAGTTTGTTTGCTGTACAGCACAGTGCAGCAAAATATATGTAGTGATTATCCCAGTTTCATTTTATTCCAGGTCAGTGCTCTCTTGCTCTAGGGCGATTGTACAAGGTTTTCAAATTGTTGAAAAAAGTTTAGTTCGTGTTAAGCTTGTTGATTTTACCTTTCTGAGGCTGAGACCCTGAGGTCGCTTTCCAAATTACCTCAGCTAATCTGCACTGCTATTTGTTTCCACTCCCATGATTTTGGAATGTTGTAATGGTTAGCTTTAACACATTTAAATGTCAACACACACGCGTTCTTTTTGTTCAATGAGTACAATATTTTTGATTAGAAATCATATGGTCCTTCTCTGGTAACATCGACACCTGCACAAAGTAGGCTATACTTTATGTTAACCTTATTTTGAAGCTGAAACGTTAAAAAGTAAAAATTATCTAACTTGCGACCCCAGACGTCTTTGAAATTGTCTCCTTGTTACAGTGGCGGATCCAGGGGGGGCAGTTTGGGGCAAATACCCCCCAAACCTCTGTGGCGCCCCCATGAACGGCGCCCCTTTGCCGTAAATGCGCCCTTTTTGGTTCCCATGGAAGTAGAAACAGATTAAAAATACTCTAAAATAAACAATGTTTTTCGCTTAACGTCACGATTTTCGTGCCGGACTTCACTCAATCTCTTATCTAATAGCGTGAACAATGCTGTTGTTTCGTAATAGTTCTACTGTTTCGTTATTTCTTTGCCGTGTGAGAACTGCTCAGCCTTCGCAAACGCAGTCGCGTTCGCTCAACAGAGTTCTCAACATGCTGCTGTGCTGAATGAAAATGGTCTGTTTTTTTGCAAGTTGTGGTGAATGTATGATTACATTGTCCTTGCCACGTAGTGGCGCCTGCAATCTTGCAATCCTTAATTGTGCTCCTGTGTTCGTCTCGCGGCTGTTG
>JGI24158J21664_10007401_pt1 | contig 14590 bp, 6 predicted proteins | sample Ectturendosymbi3_FD_21664 | JGI IMG/M metagenome (IMG submission 21664) | reverse complement strand
TACAGTCGTTTCAATAGCAGCTAGTTAAGGCAGAGATGGCATTCAGTTTTGAAGCTGTTTTCTGTTTCACTTGTAAGCGTTTCGTACTTAGCAGGTTATTGCTGTTGCAACAATTTCTGCCTCTTGTCTTCTGAAAGTTAAGTTTATTTCGTATTTGCAAATGTGTGCTTCTTAGTCGGTCTCTTATGGGCCTTTTGCGTTTTCTCATGTAAGGTTACNGAATTTTTTTTGTTGCCCTCAAGATTTACAATTGACTNTCCCAGTGACCGTGGCATCCGGAGAAAGGAATTTTCTAAGCTGAAACTAATTAAAACCTATTTGAGATCATCAATCCAGCGAGGGAGCCTAAATAGTTTGACGATTGTGTCCATTGAATCCGACATTAGCAGAGGCTGAAACTTGGTCAACGTTTTGAAGGACACTGCTAATGCTAAAACACGAAAAATAAGTTTCCCTTAGCAAATCAATTTTGTGTATCGTACGTTACAATAGCTTAAAGCGGGGCACGGCTCCAGATAAGCGTCTAAAGTTACTGGCTCTAGCTCCGACTCCAAAATGATTTGGTCCATCGAAAACTGAAAACCATTGTCTTATTTGTACAATTGTATTAGTACACCAGCATAGATGAGGTGTTGCAAAATGATGTATTTGATGGATACTGGGACATGTGCAAAAAAGTTTGAGAAACTCTGATCTACACATAAACGTGCTTGGGCATCGGAAAGGTTTTCCATGGGAGGGGGAAATAATTAATGTTTCCCGTGGTGGTTATGAGCATTTTTCCAAGGGGGCCAACAGTGTTTAAATTTTATTTTACCAACTCGAAACTAAAAGAAAAACATTTTTCAAATTTCAAAATCCAGTGTGTCCAAGGTCCCCTTGTGCCCCCCCTCCCGACGCCTATGCAAAAGAGGATAATTATGTACGCAAAGACAAACCACGCTCGTCCCGCAATACGTTAACTCGCTTGCCCCTGGTCAGGTCTGCGCTGTGTAACCAGAACCCAAAATTCAGGCTCCCGCTCCACCATGTAAAAGTTTCTGTTTCGGTTCCAGCTGCAATCATCCAAAATTCCTTGGGCTCGGGGTCCGACTTCACAGCCTATCGGTCTGTTTTTTCGGCTTTGCCATTATTTTTCAGCATTATAATACAGTGTTGCACTGCAGTTTTTGTGTGATGTCCTGTTGTCACGTTTTTTCGTTTATCGATGCTTCGTTGCTAAGCTACTATATCTTACCTTTGCCGAATGATTATGTCAAGAAGTATTGCTAATTTCATTTAACACTTGACCAATTAGTCTACCGCACATTGAAATAGGTACCTGGCCAGAGAGGAGATATTGAGTGTAGCAAGTTAGCAACTCATGGATTTTTGGGTGTTACGGAAATGTCCGTGAAACGGACATGGAAAGTCTCTGCTGGAGAATGAAACTGGGAGATATGCTCGCAGACACCCCTAGCTTGGCATTACACTTTTCGGGCCTCGCTTTTTAACATAAATCATGATTTCTTTGAGTCTGACTTGATGCCCCTCTTCAAAAATTTCTGCACACGCCACTGAGTGCTGGGGCCCCGAAAAAGTGCTTCCAATCGGGTCCCGCACTTTCTAAGGCCGTCCCTGGCTCTGGTCTTTAACGAAATAACAAATTATGACTTTATTTTTACCTAGCAAGACTTATCAGCGTCACATAGAAACAGTGGCGTAGCGTGACTAAGTGCCACCCTTTCTACCCCTGACATTTGCTTACAAGAATTTCAAATGAAAGAAGGTGATGTTTCGTGGCTATTAAGTTGCACTATAAATCACAGCACCAGCAACTAGGCCTCGCGGTAATTGGAGGGTGATCAGAATGATAAATCACAACGATTAATGCTAAGCTGTATTTTCTCTTTAAAGTTTGGGTTCTTTTTTGATATATATTACAAAGTTGATGGTTTTCTCCAATTAAAACTGGTATTTCAAAAAATGGCACTTTTTTGCCATAAAAGTTTTTGACTCAACAATTTCGCACCTTTTTTCAGAAAAGAGGGATTTTTAAAAATATTAGCCAAACTCCGCATCATCTGGCAACCCTAGTCTCATGTAACAAAACGCCTTCTACCATTATTTGAATTGAACCTTTGAGAATTTGTTGCCATGTTATTGTTGCGCAATAAAGACTAGCGGTAGAACAATCCGATCACAAGTTTCTCAACCTGCCACCGCAGAAAAAAGACCATAATGAACTGCAAGCTCATCACTGCATGACAACAAAAACTTAACCTGGCTCTTGTGCAGTGTGAGTGTCGTACCGGCAAATAAACTGTCAATGCAAGAATCAAAATCGGAATGAAGTTGTGGACTTAGTCTTTCTAGAAATTTTTGGATCTTAGTCCCAATTTCCAGGAAAGGCAACTGCCCGTTTTGCCCCCCTGCGGATGCCCATGCTCATCAATAAGTAATGTTTTTTCGTAGCAACTAAAACCTTCCGTGTGCTTCGTGGCGCCTTAGCATTTCTTTATTTACTTGTTCCAGTATGCAGACGTGTGCAAACCAAGCATACAAAAAGCAAGAAATATAACTAGTAAAACGTTAATCACTAATTCCTGCTTTAAAACTCAGGAAAATGAATTTGCTGTCGATCTCATGATAAATGCGTTGGAAGCATTTGAAACCTTGATCTGAACAGTTTGCATGCCTCTGCGCGCCAATGTGCACCCCCATCTGACTTATCTTTTACTTTTTGATTTTTCTCCGTTAGCTGTTCACCTCAAAGTTTTGGTTTTAGAATGCCTTCATTTCTCTCACACTACTGAATCCCGGTATTATGACAGATTAATGACGATACAATTGTGGTGCTTTAAAAGTGTTTTGCTCCTGTGAGTGTTGGTCGTGTGCAAACACCTATTCTGCAATGCGCTATATCTAGTTTTTCTGCTCTTGTGTTGCTTGATTGTACCCATGATATGGACCAGAAGTCTGCGATAAATGGGCTATTGTATTATCTATTGTAAAAAATGTTTTGAGCACATTGTTTACGTTTGATGCATCCAGAAATCAAGGTGCTTTCTGTGAAGGTCAGGCACATTTAAAGTTTTTGACTTGCCAGGTTTACAAAAAATAATCTGGGCGCATTTTCATGATAAACCGTTCTCAGAACGCAGGCAAGATTTACAGCAGTGAGCAGTGAAAATAACTGCGCGGATCTCCACACACTGCTGACCGCTATCGAATGCTTTTTGAATTCACGCAGCGATGCAGAAAAACCGTCTTCAATCATGGTAGGCATAACAGCAGCCGACTGATATCTCGTTGCGGTTCAGTGCTCGGTGGCGCGAATAAATTAACGATGGACTGTACTTGCTGTAACGAGAACGCCGTTATGGGTCTGGAATCTGGAAGCAAATCTGTTTGCGATGACGTTCAGGAGCGCATTTTGTACGTTTTCAGCTTGCAAGGCCTATGCAAAAAGCTATCGGGTACACTTTCATGATTTATGCATCCGGAAACGAAACTGTTTGTTGCTGAGTTCAGAAGCAACTAAACAGATTTGACTACCAGGTTTTGTAAAAATGCTTTGAACACGTGTTTAGAATTTTATGAGATTTGGTAAATCGAAAGTTCTGCAAAGTAGAAAATCACTGGAAAGTTTAAAAGGTGGCCGTATGACATGTAAAATGTTTTACTGATTCCAACTTCTTTTAAGGCACTTTGGCTAAGTGCACTCTTTCCATTTTGTCCTTTCCAATTGAAGTTCTTTGCGTAAAGATCAGACATTAGTCTGTGCAAGACGCGCTTGTTGCATTTTTTACTGTGCTTCCCCAATGCTGGAAAAGTGAGTAAGCTGTGAAATTATGTGAGAATAAAGTAAACCATTTCAATAACAAAGTGCAGTAACAATAGCATTGAAGCCAAAAAGTATCCAGTAAGTTGGCAAACTAAACATTTGCGACATCACAAAAGTTGTGAGGAATAAATCACGAGTTACGAGTATGCAGAACTGGTCATATGCAACAAAACAGCAAATGAAAACAACAAACATATCTAGGCATGATGCAATGTTACACACAAGAAAGAACTCACACAAGAGAGCTAAGAACATCAACGACGCTGTTGCTATCGTAGCGCCCACGTGGCATGCGCGCAAAGCTTCACACTGTGTAAGCATGCAGCAAAAGAGATCGGCAGACTAGTCACTGTATTGCTGTTTATTCGCGCCACTTTGCGCGTGTGCTGTGCTTGGCGCATGTCCCATTGGTGGTGCATCGCGCATTCGCGTCATCAGCAAGATTTTCTTGCAAATCATCCACGTCCGCAACAGTTTTCAGTGGAATTTGTCATCAAGTGGTAGATTTTCTTGAGTTCGCACAGTGCAGGAATTTTTCTTCAGTAGAACAGCTGGGTTCACATCGTTTCGTTTAACACAATTCTGCACTTCATCTAATGCTGTCCTTATCTTTGCTTGTTGTTGAAGCACACTGCACTGAAACCCTGAACCAAATACATTTCGTTAACAACATGCATTACCAGAAGAACAAACCGAAACACAAGTTTCACATGATGAACTAAACTAGTCAAGTACGATTTCAACAATTCCGTGTCATTGAACTCTTCTGCGTCGAAGGCAGCAACAAGCGCAGTGATAGTAGGGGCACTCTAGTAGTGATTAAGAGTTTTTTATTGACCGTACTTCTAGAGCGTCAACATCGTCAAATTGGGCGGAGCGCAAAATGGTTACCTCTTTCCATTTTTCTTCGTAACAGTGGGAAAGGGGCCTCACAAGTGGATTAGCCTGGGACCTCGTATCAGCTAAATCCGGCCCCGAGCCTAAGCCATCAAAACGTACAACTTGGCTTCGCTGGTCAAAATCACAATAGCAGCAATGCTGAAGCCAGTAGCGTAGCCAGCCCAAAAATTTGGGAGAGATAAAAAAATAGGGGGGGGGGCAAAATGCTTGCTTTTAGGGAAATAACACCATTTTGATTGGGATACCGCCTCTCAAAGCACAAAATTACTATATTTTCCTAAACTTGGGGAGGAATGGCTCTCTAGGACCCCCTGGCGGTGTCTATGACTGAAGAAAACTTACTACCAAGTTTTGCTCAAGGAGGATCGTCAGTATCCGACAAAATAAAGAAAGGAATCTTGTACAGCAAAAACTAACAGCTCGTGTGCTTACTGCAACAAAAATAATTACCTTATGAACTGACTTGGCGAATCATATAAATGTTCCAATCAGTCGATGGACTCTCACGGTTCCTAACCGCTCTACTTATCTTTAGTTGATGTTTGAATGGGGGCCAGTAGATGGCAGTTGCCTGACTGACATCATCATCAGAAAGAACGAGCCAGTTGGATGGAACAGTATCTACGCAATACTCTTGTCAAACTCAACTACACAAAACAACACACTCAATAATTCTAGCAAGCTTCTGAAACAGACAGTTATACAAACTTAGTTTATTTGATGCCTCGTGTTTTTCACCAGCACTAAATCCAAAAGCTTATAAGCTGTGAAGTAAAGGTAATACAGCAAACTTACTTTTATATGGCAATATCACAAACTTGTTTTGAACATATTTGACAGGTCCACTCACGGCTTAGGCAGTATGGTCCACTATTTAAAGTTTGGTCCAAGTTTGACGCAGTATAAATATACCCAAACATGCACAATCGGCGTTTTTTGGAGCAAAAATTTGATGAACAACTAAGATTTGTTATTTTGTCTTTTAAAAGATTTCGAACCAATACAACTGAATGGCAAAAAAATGCAAATTTCCCGACAATCTCGAACACTACCTTGACGCGAGCTGTAGTGGATTTTTGTTAAACTTACATTCCACTATTGTAAAAGTTTGGCATATGAGCTGCATGTCTAAAGTTGCTTTCTTTCTGATGAAAAATTACTAACATTTGAGACTTGATACACCAGCCGTCATGAAGCTTTTATCCATCTTCTCGTTTTTCATTTCAAGATACATTTTTTTGCTAGCGTCGACGTCTGAAATTAAATACAGTACATATCGTGGCAGCATTAACGGGTAAGGACTGATGTCACTCGATAATAAGTTCTTGAACTATGCATCATGGTGCCGCAATCTTCGCAAAAAAAGATCGGTTTAATCGACGTAAGACCGAAAGTTTGCTAAAGTTTGGCGTCAACGCGCTAACATTACATTTTAATAAAGTACAACAAACGTATACGTCAACTATTTTTGCAATCGCAGGTAAACAATAGCTTGTCATTACACTCTTACTATAAACCAGTGGTTCTCAACCTTTTCTGGCCCATGAACTATCTTTTAAAAAATATCCGATGGACCATTTTGCTATTCTGATACGGCATGAACAACTTGTCGACACTGTATTGCACATAGGTCAGTGAACTTTTTATAAAGGATTTATGGAACTCTATGGACCACTAGAAATTCAGGACCACCGGCGATCCACCTGAACCACGTTGACAATCACTTCTATGCAGCTTACATCCCATCCACGCAAAGTCAGCTTTACGCTACTGACGTCCCAGGCTGCACACGAACCAAAAAACAGTGTTCTGAAGCATTCAGTTACTTTGCACGACAACCAAGAACTTTGCGCCGAGTGAAAAACGTGGACAGATGACACAGTAAAAACTTAGCATCAATTGTTACCAGACCGACGTTTATGACATGAAGGTCAAAGCAGGTTTCATGCGATTTGTCTTGCTGAACAGCGGTTCACAAACGTTTTTGAGCGCGACCCAAATCTGAGTGTGGTAAACACTTCGCGACCCGAGCCTCAAACAGCGTATGAAAAAAACAATGACTGTATGGATGAATTTTGGCAGTAAGTTGCTAAGTTCGTTTTCAATGTCAAGAATCTACTCGCTTCTCAAGTATCTACGCTACAGACAGACATAGACAAACAGTAGTAACGTTGAAAATATACAACCCAGGTTTGGATCGCCTCGGCACGACCCATTTTTGACACTCCGCGACCCTGTTTGGGGCGCGACCCATACTTTGGGAACCACTGCTATAGAACAAGGCTGGCCAAACGCAAACTGAGGTTTGCGAGCCGCATGCGGCTCTTTGAGCTTTACGAATACTTGTTGACTTGTTGACTTGTTTTTTATTTTTTATTTCTATTGCGAAGTGTTGAAATGTTGTAAAATGGTACTGTGGTAGATAGCGTACCGTACAGTATTCCTTTTGCAAATCGTTCCACAAAAATTATGCCACACAAGCGTAGATTGCAAATAAATTCGTGTTTTTATATTTTTATGTTGCGGCTCTTTGTAACTTGGGTTTTACGATATGCAGCTCATACATAGGGCAGGTTTGGCCAGCCCTGTTATAGAAACTTTGTGCATTTGTGATCGCACATCGCTGGTGGTGAAGTTTTATTTAAAAGTGAATGTTCAATGCCTGCATCACAACGTTGTCACATTTGCTGATGTCTGGTCCACCCCAACGTACGATCAGTTCGCTCATGTCTTTTAAATCTTTCTTGTTTGTAGAAGATTTTTACCAACCGCGCACAGCAAATTTCTTTGGACTCTGGTGAATATCACAAGGTTAAACGCCAGTAAACAACAAATGCCGGAACAAACACCCGACAAAAACGCTCCAAGTTTATTTTTAGTAAACAGGCCAGCAGCGAACTAATGAACCTAAGCCTGCGCAGCGTCTTCCGATCACACTGCGTCGAAATTCCTGTTGAATTTTGATCTTAACGAAACCAGCATTTCCACGCAACGGACAAATAGGCTGCTTGGCATGAGCGCAAGCAACAACGCAGGGTCAGCGCTTACCGGTGCTTCGTGGAGAGAACACGCGCTTAGAAGAATGGCTCAACCTTTGATGACCTATGATGATGGAGGGAGTGCGCTATGCCCAAACCGCGTGTGCGACATGTTGCGCCCAAGCCGCTCGCTCACCACGCCCAGCTGCAATCGCGGTGCTCAGAAAAAAAGTTCTGCGAAAAATAAAACAATTCAACGCGAGCAGCGCGTGAAGAAGTTGATTCGCGTGGAGAGCAAATGTTTTAGTAACTGCTTAAAAATTTCCGAAAGTTGTAGCATTCCTGCCAAACATTTCCCGCGACCACGTCAGATTTCTCGAGAATGACATTCCCATATTCCATATTTTTAACGGCCTGTTACACAGTTTTGCGTTGTTTCCAAAAAGGGTCTAAGAAATCTCATCTCTTTTCAATATGCTGATAGCAAAATGCATTTTCTGTTGTACATGTTAAAAAATAAACCATAATGTACGTCCATTATTGACTTGAAAATACTAATTAATTCAATGACGATCATATACCAAAAGTAAACAGCATAAAATTAATTCCCCTTCTTTCAACCCTAGGCAACTTATACTTTCACACAAAATGTGAGCAAATGAGCTTAGCAGTTCATTCTTCTGGCAACACAAATCATCATATCTGACAAAATAAAAAAAATATTCTATTCACGATGGCTTTGCCTCGGCTAGTTAGTTTAACGCACTGCCCATAGGCTATGCCAAGTGTCTACGAGTCTGTTCTGTACTATAGAACGTCTCCATCCAATCTTGCAAACACGTGCAACTGTCAGAGCCACCATTGTTTCGGCAAAAGCCGCCACCACCATTGTTTCGGCAAAAGGCACTCCCATTTCTCACAAAACCACAAACCTAGCCCAGAGGCAGTGTTGCCTCTTCTGATGTTTTAACATCAGATCTGATGTTTTGAAATAACTTTCTGATGTTTGATGTTTTGGCAACAAATTTAATGTTGACAAGGCTGTTGTGTTTGTTCATTATATTTACTCTCTTTTCAGGATAAAAATGTTTCGTAATTTTTGAAGTTTCTTTCATCAATCTCTCACCCTCGTGTGTGTTTGTTATCGTTCCAAACTGAAGAAGCTCCCTTCGCTGCGTTGAGAACAACATTGTAGGTTAGTTAATCATGACCGACTTCTTCATTTAATGACGAAACCCCGCTCTATTTCGGATTCAACAAGTTTTGCTGCGCTTTGTCAGGTGTTGGTAATAGAAGCATTTACATTTCTGGAACGGTAACGCAAAAATCTGATGTTGAAGAAAGCAGTAATCTGATGTTAACGACACTGACTGCAGCGGTAACACTGCTTAGAGGGCAGAAACGAATTGAACGACTAGCTCATCAATTTTGAGATGGAAGGCAAACTTGTAAACAACAATATTGCAAACATATCAAAATTAAGAAACTTATGCTTACAATATGAAAAGCGCTTTCAACGTCAAAATTATGTGAACATGAAACAGTAAAAAAATTTCTGAAAACATAAAATCTGATGCAACACGATCAGATGCGGCACATCTGCGTTCACTTCCTCAGTCGCTCGCACGCCCACATTACTTCAGTAGGCATAGTGAAAGTACGAAGTTAGCCAACCATGAAGAGAAATATTTGTGCTAGTAGTCAACGCTTCTGTAGTTCGGTGTTGCGTGAACAACGCTTACTTTTCACCACCGGCCTCGCCTGCGCGTTGCTAGTGTTCATGTTATTGGTTGTGCAGCCGCGATGCACCCTTCTGTTGTTTGCGTTTTTAATAATGCTTCTGTGTTACAGTTTAGTTGATTTTCTTTGTTCATTAAAGCTTTCGATAAAATTGGTTCCCAGTTCAGTTTAATATTCATCCACTATAAACCATGAACAACGCTCAGCATGACAAATCGGAAAAGCATATGAAGTGTGTTGGAAGTTTTGTCGGTGTTTTCTCATCAACACATATAACTTTTTTGGGGTTATCACATGCGTGTTAAGTAAGTTCTCGGTTAAGGACCGGCAAGCTTTATTCAGCCGTTATAAATGTTCACAGGCTTACGTGTTTATGCGGTGCCTCCTACATCGGGCAAAAGCAACGCAATTTAATAAATCGTACAGAAGAAAACAACGCCATTAAACTAGTCAGTCTGCAGACACTTGCAAGCTGACCCAGATCATCGGGTTGACTTTTGCAACCACGAGGTCATTGGCAGTGACAACAATTGGCGGCAGCTGGAGATTCTTGAATCTGTACTCATTCAAGAAAACAAACCAGAGCTGAATGGAAACATCCCATCGATGCGTTTATGCATTTTTAACCTGTAACAGAGCTTCATGTCGCATCCATCGCCTCACGCGCCACGTGACTACCTGTGCTTCGCGCCACTACGTCACTACCATAACAGCTTTTCGCGTTTTTCATTTTTCACAGCGCTTTTCTCCCGACTGACGTTGAGACCTTACAGCAAGATCCCTGCAGTTTATTTGCAATGCACTGATGATGGTAGCAAAAGTAACTGCAACATCTGCAAATGTCACTTACATCTTTTCCTTTGGCCGTTATTTTCATTATAAGGATGTCAACCAGTTCTTACTTAACACGATCCAAAGCTTTAAAACATCAGTGCATTCTGACAAACCAACTGGCAGCAATGCAAAGCAAATTTACGACGAATTTCGGTCAGAATGGTGCAAAAGAATTAATTACTAATTCGGAAATAAACGTAATTGAAAAACTGTTTTAAAAAGTGTATATGAACGTGCTGCAACAAAATATTTTCAAAGTTCCAGACTAAAATGTTTCTGAGTTTTTTAATAAAAACCAAAAACGAAAGCGAACAGTTTAAAATACATTTCATTAATGTTCGGTGAAAAATTGTAACGATTTTTAAATAAAATAAACCAAAACAAAACGTTTTGCAAACGTCTTATGCTATCTGGGTTAACCCTTGTCTGTGCCACACCCACAGAAATACACGTTGGTTTTGCGGTCTTGCTTTTTCAACAGGGAGTTGTGTCAGACTCAAACCTGGCATACGTAGGATTTTATTATCGGTGCGTTGCATGTTACCTGGAAAATTTAATGTTTTTCACTTATCGCGCTTTCGTATAAACATCCACAATATTTTCATGTTCTTGAACTGTTCGACTTGTACCACTTTTGAACAACAGGTTATTGTGGAGTTTTTCCAAGCGTCCATGTACAGAAGACAAAATACATTTCTAGGAACTTCAAGAAAACGGAAAACGTTTCACAACCAAAATTGTCAGCCAGTCACAGAGCTAAGCAACCTGGGCAGTCAACGCTAGTGGAAGTCGTCTTTTAACAGTTTCGTTCTCTGCAAAAAAACACCATGCATTTTACGAGAGTTTACCATGAACTGATGCCGACCGTTTCAATAAAACTTTGCTTCTGTTTACCAGACGGAAACTGCTATTTATTTAGTGCTAGTACAATGATTCTAAATTGGCCAAAGGAATTTATAGGAGCATTCCTACTGAACCACGGAACAGCGATCTTTCTCAATAGTTTTATGACCTTTACAGTTTAGGAAAAACATTTGATCAAATCCGCACAACCTTCATGGTAGTATTGAACCAACCTTCCCGGAAATGATGATGAATTCTTCAGTGAGTAACTGTGAGTTGGGGCTCGAACCCCAAACATCTTCTTGAAAATATTAATTGAATCTAAGGTTTGCTGCGTATTACGGGGCGCACAAGGGCGCATGCAAAATAGCAGGTAAGCGTCTTTCGAGACTGCACGCAATGCAGAAAAAAATTGTAAGCAACCATGCTAGAAAAAAGTGCGTAAACTCTTCACTCTTTGGTGCATTCGAACGGCAGTTTACAATTGTGTTAGAAATTGTCTGCCAGTAGTGAATTAAATTAGTATGAAATTTGGAAGTTTCAACAGCGTGTAGAAAAGCAGTTAATGGACTTTGTGCAAGCAACGATGTTAAGAATAACAACCCAGCTTTGATACAAAACAACATGCAGTTCAGCGTCACGTTAAAACGTGTCACGTGACTACCGTCAACATGGTTCAGCATTCCGGAAGTAATTTGAAAAGAACCAGGTTTCTACTCAGGAGCGGAATTACTGGCTTAGATCAATATTCAGTGTATGAGGGGGATATTGAATAAAGGGTCAGATCTTCTCAGTGTCTAAAGTCTAATTACAAAGAAAGTTTTCAAAACTGAGTTTGCAGTGGTATAGTATGTATGAGTTCAAGAAACAACATATAAGTTATTTTTGCATAAACAACACCAGTTAGCAGTTTTGCTGCTTTTATGAAGCTCTGTTCGAAACTTTACGTATTTGCAAACGCGGGGAAAGGTTGAAAACTTCGTGTGTAAGGCTGTTGTTCTCAGTCCTGACTGTTGTTTTGGTCTTTGCGTGAAGTTAGTCAGGTGATAAGTTTATGTAGTGGTTGTAACAGTGTTCAGTTCATATTAAACCAGCACTTTCGGGCCGTTTCTCATATTTAAAAGATGTGCATTTTGCAAAGGTAAAATTTAGATTGTATTGATCAATATAAATATCTCAGATAAATAGTTACTTCGTATTTAAACACAGTTATACCAATGCACACGTTGTCCTGAATTAGAGTGATAAACTCCTTAGACAAGTGGTTTTTTTTCAGAGAGAAAATACAGAACATTGATTGATGTTATAGATATTTGATAAGGGCGTTCCACACCAATATCAATCCCTAAAGTAGGGCCACACAAATATCAAAACCTCAGTTTTAACTTCATTTGCATTGAAAATATATTTTAATCACAATTGCGGGCAAATCATTCCTAACGAAATCCGCTTTCAAAATCGGATGGTCCTCTTCAACCGAAATTCAAAGATACTTTTCGTTACGGTGAAAAAGCATTTTATATTGGTTGAATTAATACTCGATTCAGCAAATATTTGGAGTATAGTTATAGATACATATATATATATATATATATCAATTTGACGAATGTTTTCTGTTTCTTACGCATTTCCGAATAATTTATTTTTTCAAGTAACTCCAGATAAAATCTTGCACCTCTTTCATAAGTTCAAAGAAACAAAATGTATGAACCACATTCATAATACTGTTCTGAAATTCACATTTTTTGCACAACGTTTTGCATGGTTTTGTGTTTGGTTAGATGACAAGGACTGAAGAATGGCGAATGTGTCATCAAGACGATCCTCCTTCATATGATGAAGTGATCGGTTCACAAACACATACTGTTCACGTAAACCTGGTTTTGAGCGGGAGAACTGATCCTCAGCCTCGTATCAACCAACGAGATCCTGGGCAAAGCTTGGTAGCTATTGATACCAACGAACGTGCCATTTGTGGGTCATCGCCTGTGTTGACAACTTGCCATGAATGTCTGCTGACTGTTCAGACAGTACCAGAGAGTGCTCCAAAAGATGAAGCGTACCTTTTCTGCTGTTTTTTATGTTTTATTAGCGGTGGTCTGTTGTTTTGGCTCCCATTTGTTGCAGAGAGCATGTACGTGACAACACACAGATGTCCAAGTTGCAACGCGGTTGTTGGTGTTTGCAACTCTTAAAGTTGCGCTTGCAGAACTCGTATTCATGCTTCACTAATTTTACATTTCAGTCTGAATTTCTTTGCTTTTGCATGTGAAGCACTCTTTGCAACTTGTATGTTCCAGTTTTTTTTATTAAAAGAACAAAAAGTTTTAAAGCAGTGCCTTTCATCATCAATTACTGCATATTAGAATTTCAGCAAACAGGGCTTCCAGCTTAGCCATTCGCTTCAGAAGATAAATTGCTAACACTCGTTGCAAGCGCATCAAAGGGTAGCTGCGACGAAGAGCAGTTGCGATTGGTTTACACGTGTGCTGACGTCAAGCGTTGAGGAGAGGAATGCGCAAACAATAAAACTGATTTGTTTCGTTCCCAGCAGTTCACTTTCAAACACAAAGCTACACTAAATGTTAAGACCTTTTTTCTGTCTCAGACCTCGTGAATGTAAAAACAGCTAACCGGGCAGAAACAAGATGGCGGACAATGACCATGAGTCATGCTTAGTTCGTGAAATATTTACGCTGAATCTGCCGTGAAAACCTCAATCTCTGTCAGAACAGGATGCTCCCTCAAAGCGGCCGCAGTCAGTTGAAGTCAAAACATTTTTATCTTGTGTGGCTGCGATAGATACTGTATAAGAAAGGGTAACTTAGTAAATTATCCAAACAAACGTAGGTTCGGCAAAATGTTTCATGGTCATTTATCTGTGTCGCATTAAATATGAAAATGCAGTGAAAAAATTCGTGAATTAGTGAAAAAAACACGGGTAATGTTAAGTTGACTGCAGTAGTTCTGCTGCTTCCTGCGGATAATGTTATTTCACATAAATCTAAACTGCGTGCTTAGGAAGTATGGCGATGATTTTGTATTATAACTTGCACGATTTGTAACTTCTTAGCGTGTCCTTTCATCAGAACCAAAATTGATTAAAGTAGCTGTATTATGCAAATATTTTAATCTTGTCATAGGCGTTTTTGTAATTAAACACGTGATGCCGTGTAGCAGGTGTTTATCGAACTTTTGTTAAAAACCGACCCAACTTGTTTTCATTGGAACCAATTGCTTCTGGATTTTAATGCTGCGTAGAAACAATACTAAGGCACTTCTAGGGGTCATGCTGGTTCTTACTGTACATGCCAATCCCATTTTACACAAAGCGCAATCACGGTTGACTATATCGAAACGTTGTTTTGTAAGATACATCATATACCAAGCATAACATTTTCTTTTACTGACAAATGAAACTTAGGCGTCGGCCTGCCCGCAATTGTCTTTGAATAAATTTGTCGCATTG
>JGI24158J21664_10007400_pt1 | contig 14592 bp, 7 predicted proteins | sample Ectturendosymbi3_FD_21664 | JGI IMG/M metagenome (IMG submission 21664) | reverse complement strand
GTGTGAGAGTTAGGTTTGACAGGTTGAGATTAGAGTTAGGGTTAGAGACAGGGGTTCAAAATGAGGTGTAAGTCAGGGTTAGATTTGAAATCTTGTTTATTCCAATAAACCAGGGTTCTCCAAACTTTTTTGTCCGAGGGCCACAAGAGCTATCACACAACAGTCCGAGGGCCGGACATCTTACGTAATGTGATTGTTTCGGTTTATGTTACATTTTATTAAATAAGTAAGTTTTTTGTAAACATGTTATTTTTTCATCGTTGACAAAATGGCTTCGCGGACCGGATGAAATGGCTTCGCGGGACCCTGCAATGAACTTATCCTGCTCATTAGCGTTGCGGTCGGAGGACCCAAGCCGCAAACACGTAAAGCTTCGCACTGCGGTAGCAATTAGCCACAACTGGGATCACACGCCGTGCTCATTCTTTTACTGCTTGTTCGTGCCACCGACATAGAGCTGCTATCCTTAGCGCACATGCCGTTCGTGGTGCATGGCGCATGCGACGCCGCGACGACCGAGCAGCCTCAAGACAATAAATGCAACAAGTGTCGGTGCCTTCCTCGTACCAAGTGCAGGTGCATGCCGCATCTCAACAATGCTTTTCATCCAAACTACACGCATTGAATCGGAGAATAACTGTAAGATGTGTACTGTTAGAAACTGCTCATATGGATAAGTCACTCAAGAGCAAAGAGTACAAACTTCGCAATGAATTTGATTAAACGACAACTGTCATACATTTGAAGCGCATAAACGTGTACATTCATATGAGCCAGATCTTGTATTGCCCGGTAGTTGGATTCTAGGATTGCGCTCTAATTGTCGACTTTTGCAGGCATGACCACCACCCTGGAAAATTTGGTATTCGCTATATTGCCTTCATCATGGACCCCTTAAATCTTTCTGTGGACCCCTGGGGGTCTATGCAACGCGGTTGGGAACCACTGGCCTAGAATAAAATGTTACAACAAGTTTCTGAAAAGGCTTTGAAACTAAGTTCGGATGGCTTTCGAAACAAATGTTGCACGAAAATGTTTTTGCTGGACTCAAGCAAAATGGCAATCGGACCAGTGTTCCCTCTGAGGTGCGCAACTGCGCAAATACACAGTACCACAATTTGCGCAGTGCTATCACAACCTCGCGCATTTCCAACATTCCAAATTCAATACGGTATAGATACATATATCGCATAGTCCTTTTAAGCTTGAAACCCTTCACTGGTTGTGTGTCTGCATGCGCTTAGTACGCAACAAAAGAAACATTTGCTCAGTGTAGAAGTTTTCTCACAGGGAAGACTGGCCATCGCTAAGAATGAAGGTTTTAGACATGCTGTACTGCAGTACTGTCTGTTGTATCGAACTCGCACAATGAGAAACTGCCTGTCATTTACAAAGCAGCAGTATTTTCAAAGCATCATAAACTCCTGCAAAAATCACGTGCCGAAAGAAAGTCACGCTTCATTGTAGGTGAAGTGCGACCGACGCAAATTTTGTAGAGAATCTTTGCTTCTGTAGCATGCGTCCGTACAATATTGCAGAACCCAACTAACACGAATAATAAAATATAAAATAAATGTTCTCTTAACTGCTCTACTGCGGAAAACAATGCCCACGTTTCAACGAGTGTAATCTTTTCCGCGCTCACTTGTCGTAGAATAAGTCAACCATTGAATGCTCTTTCATGGAGTTTCCTTGGGGCTTAAACCAACAAAATAGTTGCGTTCATTTTGAGCTGTAGCAATACAAGTGCCGAAGAAGTGAGCCTCTGTAGCGGTGAAGCGAAACAACGTTTGACAAGTGAGCCTTTTTAAGTGCAAGCCAGCCTAAACTCAGAACGGCAGAATAGGTTATAAATGAAGTACGCCAGAACGGTACAATAGGTCATAATTGAAGTATGCCAATCTCTGCAAAAGAGATGTTGAAATTCTTGTAAGACGCGAAAAGTTGATTTAAGGCCATTCGTGTTTTATTCCTTTGAAATGAAAAGCAAATTATCAGAATCACAAATTTTGAAGAATATTTTCTACCTCTGTCAGCAAGTCTGCGGAAGAGATTAATAACCGACTGTTGGCTTCAGTGTGTTTAGCATTTACCAGCAGAGATTTTATTGCATTTCTTCTAAACCAGGTTCGTGTGTAATTGCCTTACCGTGGTTTATGGCATTTTCTTGCACACTGAAAGTATTTAAGAGGTGTCTCACACAATATTCAAAGAATCCATCAAAAAAACAAAGAATCAAACAAAAAATTGAATTGATTCAGTGCGCAAAAATGAAATTTAAAGCAAGGTCCATGTTCAATATCATGTTGCTTTAAATACCATGCGAATGCTAGGTCTTCTACTTCTAGAAATTTGTTAGCTTTTAATGAATCGATATCATTTAGTGCACGAGCAAGAAAAGTGATGTAATGGTGTAAAAATTACATTGTTTTAGAAACACAAGAAACGACATTCAAATAGAACGTTTTATATCAAATGATGGTTTATGAACAGTGAAATACAACAAACCACGGTATGGAGCTGCACAGAGTTCAAAATAAAGAATTGAATGATTCATTTTGCATCAAGCAGTGTGCCATTATGTTTCACAGGATGCTTCAACGACTGAGTCAAAAAATCTTCAAAATTTGAACTAACAATGTTTTGGATTTTTACGTAAGTGATAAGACTTTTATGTGCCTCCAAACCATGCTTCTGTTTTGCAAACTTCACTGCAATCACTTCAAACGCCAGTTTACTGCTTGATATTATGTGTTCCTGTCATTGAAGCTCTTTGTTAGGATTTGGCCTTTCACTGACATTTAGACGTTTGATCGCATAAACAGTTAAAACAGCTGGCATTCTATTCTCAGTTTCAAACGTTTTTTGATATATTTCACTAGCCAGCTTGAAATGATGCAGAGCGGTTTCAATCGTTTTATATTTATTGCGGTTTCTTGCAAGTATAAGCAGGGCCGGATTAAGGGGGGCAACGGGAACAATTGCCCCGGGCCCACCGCTGCGAAGGGTCTCCCGTGATGAGTTATTTGTTTCAAATAAAAACTCATTTGAAAAATTTTAGTGATTCAGAAGCGATACAAGAATACAATTCTGTATTATATTCCTATGTTGCGTTAATTATCAGGGGCCCCCAACAGCAACTGATTTCTCTACACGTTTGACTGTCTGCCAGTTTTAGTAATCGCTACTGAATAGCCTATAAGTATTTTCGTTTTTGTTCAATGCAAATATATGTGATTTCGCTGATAACTTTCACCTAATAAATTGTTCTTTCAGCATGGGTATGACTCTTTACTCGTGCATCACGCCTATTGAACAAATGTCACGAAAACGTTACTATATGCGTGCTAAAGCTAGTGGTTGCTAACTGCTGTTTAGTATCAATCAATGTTGCCACCGGGGTCAGTCTCGTTAACATCAGATTGCTGCCTTTTTCAACATCAGATAACATCAAAATTTTTTTTAAGCTAAATACTTCTATTAACAAAACTAAAGCGCGATTACCCTCGTTGAATCCGAAACACAGCGAAATATCGCCAATAAATGGAGAAGTCGTTTATAATTTACGTAAAATGTTGGTCTCAACGCAGCGAAGAGAGCTTCTTTAGTTTGAAATGATATCGAAACACACATTAGGGTGAGAGATGACTTATTTTCGTCCTAAATGAGAGGAAATGTGGAAAACAAAAACAACCCAGTCAGTCAACATCAGATTTGTCGGCAAAACATCAGACATCAGAAATGTATCTGAGACATCACATCTGATGTCATGATAAATCAGAAGTTGCAACACTGATATCAATGATCCCGAACTTCTGGTGCCGTCTCCGAGTAGCCGCAGCCGCACTGCACCTTTGTTTCGTCATAAGGGGTAACGTGCGGTGGAAACGCACTTTTCTTCCGACTACCGTTGTGTTACATCATAAACATATGTAGCTATTCAAGCCATTTGCACCACATGTTATTCCGTGGTTCGTCAGAAAAGGTTTTAATCAGTCGATTCGTATAATACAGTGGTTCCCAAACTGCGGTACGTGTGGTACGCGAAGCATTCAAGGGGTACGCATATAGGCCTACTTTCTGTTTTTCTTCACGAAAATATGTATTCACAGGCTCACAGCCATAGTTTTTACTTGTAGGGTTCTGTTAATATATTCCTGAATTTTTATGTAACATACTTCCCTTGTTGATTTCTAAAAATGACCATTATAATTTTTCACAGCCATTTTGTTCATGTTGCAATTGTGTCAATTCTGGTTTTCCAAGGTTGTGATCAAACGATATTTGGCAGATTGAGTTTTCCTGGAAAAAAGGTGGTGCGTGACAGCGGCGTACGCAGAAACTTTTTATTGTGGGGGGTTTCATTCAGTGCCATATGGTGGTCATTTGTATTTGGTGTGCGCTCTTTGTGGCGTCACAATTTGACGTCATATTCATCTTTCCAAACTAACGCTTTGGCGAAGTTTGTTGACATAATAGGCATATTCTTCTACACGCACTCCACTTATTTTGTGTGTCATTGCACTGAATATAAACTATCAGCGCTCCAAGTTACGATATCGGAGGAAAATAAACTCAACGCTACGACACAGCAGTTCATAACTGAAAAAATATCAGGCTGCATGTGAAAGCAGGGGAGTAAAACACACTCATCACTGCGTCAGAGCAATTTACAACGGAAAAATCAGGCTGCGCTAATGTTTTGTCAAATACGAGCAGTCGAGCATAGAAAGTGTGCGGCTGGGCTCGCTGGCGTACACTCCAGTTTGCAAGATAGAATCTTGCTAAACTATACAAGGATTGAGAGTGCGCATAAAGCACGCAAGAAAACTTGCAATTTTTTGTTATGTGTAGAAGTCCAACAAACTTTTAGTTTTCTTTGTTCCCTGTTGAGACATTATCAAATGCCTGAATGCTTCTATGTTAAAAACTGCTGGTTTTGAGCTCGCGCAACAGTTCTATCATGCTACGGAAATTGCTAATGTAGTCAATGCAGTTAGCGCTTGCGCTGATCAGCCTTAGCAGACAAAATAAAGACAATCGTTTTGGACAAAGTGAACTATCGCGGAACACAATCTTGACATGTGTAGTGGACGAAAGGTCTGCAAAAAGTGGTGAGATGGTTTCTGGATGCAGACGACAACCCAGATTCCCAGCAAAACCTAATTATTAGTTTTTGGCCCATTTACCATGTTCCTTGAAAACTGCATGAAAATTTATTTCGTGGTATTTACATTAAGCCCACAAATTAACCAGCAATAAGTATGTGAAAACAATTAATCTCCTTTGCGAAGGTAATAAAGTTCTTGCAAAACATCAAGCTCATGGAGGGGTTAACCCCAACCCTCACCCCCCTTGCGTACGCCCTTGGTACGTGGTGACAATACTGGACTCACAAATGGTACGCGATCAGAAAAAGTTTGGGAACCACTGGAACGAAAGAGCAGAAAATGAGATTCCGGTGTTTAGCTTGAGCGATGCCAAAATCTGTAATGCCATCAGGAGCTATAAAAAGCGAAACACTTCTAAGAAAAAGCGCAAGGATCTGGCAGTACTAGCTAAAACGCCGCGACTGAATCGCTTTTTCTAGCAAAACATTCAAGCAGTAACGTTGAAGCAGTGGCGTTGACCAGACCACCTGAAAATGAAGGTGAAAATCAAGACATTAGCTTGAAAACAACTTTCACACACAGCCTGGCTGGCCATATGGACATGTTCTCTTTCCGTTGTTTTTGTTTGTATTCTCTGGTTTCTGTTTATTGTTCGGGTGAATGTTGTTTCATGCCGAGTCATTCTCGAGCCTGTGAAATACTTTTTCTTAGAAAAAATACACTCTGATATTTACTTCTCGCAGCTAACTGCATGTGCATTTGAGTAAGCACATTCTCGATCATCGGAAAAAAACAAACGGAAACCTTGCGAATCAGCGAAAACGTAACTTTTACAAACAATGACGTCATGAATTACGTCATAGGGGCCCTCCAGTAAAAATTGTCCTGGGCCCGCCTACCCTCTAATCCGGCTCTGAGTACAGTCGTGATAATTTCGTTGTTCTTTTCGCTCCAAAGTTTTGCTACCTTATACAAAGTGAGACATTTATTCACCAGAAAAATGTGTTCCGCAATAAAGCAACCAACTGATATTTGTATTAGTACATTTGTAAACAGTATTGAAATTGGCATCGGGAAGATGTCGCGGAGCACGGAAAAGTTATGAAACCAGTAAACGTAATTCCAAGCATTCGAAAACCGAATAAAACTTCATTTTTATACGTTTCAGCTATAATCAGGAAAGCATTTGAACGGTTAGTTAAAACGTCTTTAATTTTGCAAAGTGAGTGCTGCAAAGCTGTATAATTGAGCTTGAATTTCATACTCAGGAACCGTAAGGCTTTTGACCTAAGTCGTTGCTTAACATTCGCGGTATTGAGGTTCTCCCTCCTTCAGGAATGAAGCATCACTTGTTTTCTGTGCTTGGCGGGCATATTTTCGGTTGATGCATTGAAATCGAAGACATCTGCTTGCGTTTGCGCTGAACCGCGACTTCTCAGAAGTATACACACTTTGCAGTCAGTCTGGCGCCTCTCTGAGCTTGCATATCGTTGTTGAAATGGCGCATGTTTGGTGTAAGACTGGGGTGGGCAATTAATTTGGTTCCGGGGCCACTTCGATAAGGCCGTGGTTAGTGGAAGGCCGTATCATCAAATGCAGGGGATGGGCAATTAATTTGGCTAGGGAGCCATTTTCGGAAGGTCGCATTGAACAAGGGGCCACTGTATAAGGAAAGAAATCCTTTCTCAGCAAAATATCAGACACTAATAAAATATCAGACACTAAAACAGAGTTTATATTTCGCCTACTTCGTAGGCGTCATCAGCTCTTATTCACTCGTTCTTTTTTATGGAAGTAGAAGCAAGTCTCGGTTACGCTAACATCAGCACTAATATTTACTGCGATAAGCTGGAGGAAATTTCAGATTTGAAGGATTTCTTGAATGATTCCGCGGGCCACTGAAAACGCTGTGGCGGGCCACATTTGGCCCGCGGGCCGCTACTTGCCCACCCCTGGTGTAAGAGATTCCAATAATGCAAATCACGTTAATTTAACACAAAAGGCATGGAAAGGCAGAAAAATCTCAGGAAATCAGGATCGAATTAAAATTTTATCCAAGTTTTAGATGTGGAATTCGTCTAGTTATTAAGTAGGACAAAAATGACAAAACACATTACAATTACTCTTTTGTTCATTTTTCTTATTACTGTAAAATCTAAGTGGTTTAGTTGGAAATTTCAGGTTTCATCACATACTGAAGCGAAGTATGGCCAGGAAGAAAAACTTCGAATTACCGCATAATGTGCTGGGATCTGTATATTCTTGTTCTTTGCTTTTCATAAATACGCTGAGCTATAATCTGTGGAAATTGTTTTTCTTGCCATGTGAAATACTGCTAAACGTACAATGCTAATAATGCTTTGAATGGTTGCCATTAGTTTGCTCTAAATTTGTGCTTCGTGTTCATTTTCGTTTCGTATCCGCGCATACCTTCGATCCCAATACTTTACGTTACGAAGAACGAAATATACTTGCATTGAGGTTAGTACAACATAAGAAACGAAAATCCTACATAGCTGATTGTGAAAATTGGGACATATGTATCTTTCTGCGTGATATGCTGAGTTCTGCATATTATTGTTATTCGACTTTCAATAGAAATATCTGTCTAAAAATTCTGTTTAAAATATTTTTTTCTGTCAAATTTGTAAGATTCCTGAAACATGTTACTATAACACTTATATTAACTTTTATTGCTGCAGCATATCCGTGATATATTAAGGTGTATCAAGCCTACCCATTTTTCTTTAGTTTTTATTCAACGCAACAAAATGTTTTCGGTTTTGTTCCTGCTTTTGCTGAATAATTTCAACCCTGCTTCAACAAGAAAAACACCTACTATTGATTGTCCTGATATCCATACTGCTTGCAAGTGGTGCATCAGAGATATGAAAGGAAAGTCCATCTCTTTACCACTAGAAGGTAAGTTCCATAGGTGTTTAATTGTTAACGATTTGGTGTCTATCATAGATTGCATACTTTTTACTTTGATAACAAGCCCCAAGTTTCCTGTAAGCTTTCGAGGAAACAGGCGGATTGGGTTCTGCTTTCATGACTTGGCGACAATTACATATCTGTGTTCAAGTCATTAGACTCCTCAAAGGCGAGGCAGTTGTATCTATCAGCAAATTCTTTTGTTATAAACAGGGTTGCAGAGTCGGAGGTAAAATATCCGACTCCGACTTTCCAAAATTTCCAACTCCCGACTCCGACTTCCCAAAATTTCCGACTCCCGACTCCAACCTTTTCAAAATTCCGACTCCGACTCATTAACAGAAAGGGAATGAAATTTGGCTGTAAAAATCAATGGAAATCGTGGTACACAGCAAGAAATCTCTGTTTCAACAAATGTTTCTAAAAAAATTGTACCATTTCAAGAGGAATTACCAATTTCGGAGTGTGATGTAAAAATGATCCCATTGAACATCCGGTGTCGGAGTCGGTCAAAAAAATCCGACTCCCAGTGTTGTTAGGAATCCGACTCCACTCAAAAACCTCCGACTCCTTACGCCTCCGACTCCGGCTCCGACTCCGCAACCCTGATTATGTTGAAGGACTGAAGCAAGGGCAGAGAATGCAACAAACGTAAGACTAAGGGTCGAATGCACCAACGCCGCTCAGCTGAGCGCCAGTTCAGATGAAATTGCAATTCACTTGATCGGACGACGACTGATCTTGTCTGCCGATCAAAGTTCGCACGCACCAATTATTTTCCTTCATGAATCAGTTGATCCAGCGCTGAACCCTAGCAACTAGAATTTTGCTGAGCAATGGTCAACATTTTTGGATGATCTTTGGGTGAAAATTCAGCTGTCGCATTGTTTGGAGTGTTACATTTTGCATGATCATTGTTGTCAATGCTGAAATTAGTCTTGAGACACATTCTGCTATTAGTTTAGACTGAAGAAAAAGTTGGTAGTGCGCATAGAGTGGTGATCAGTGGCGTATCCAGCCCAAAAATTTGGGGGGGCCAAAATGTTTGATTTTAGGCGAATAACACTATTTTGTTTGGAAAAACATCTCTTAAAGCACAAAATGACTATATATTCCAAAAATTTTGGGGGGATCATGGTCCCTGTGCCCCCCTGACTACACCTATATGGTGGTGATGCACTTCACTAAAGAGCATTTCTACTCGGATATTAGGCCTAGGCCTACATCAGACCGATCAGCATGAGAAGTTGTTTGTGAATGCAATACTGGAAAGTGGTTATGAGACTATGGGACAATTTAAACAAAATCTGAATGGCGGCTCATACATAACAAAAACGTTTAGGTTTCGATTGTTCATCAAACCAAGTTGTGCAAGTGTTTACAAGGAGTTTTGCACCAAAAATCAGACCTGGGCACTACAGTCTTATGTGTATGGCTGCTTTCTTTCCAAAATGGTGCACAGGGGGAAGCTATACTTGGTGATGGTGCACAACTAAGAAATGAACAATCCAAACAGAACCACCATTTTGTATTTATGTAGCAGTTGTAACAAAAAACTAGGCTAGTTTCAGGATGCACACATTTATTAGGCGTATGCTGCCTTCAAACAATGCTGTCTTTTCAAACCTGATTATACATGATTTTCAACAGATGTTATTCAAACAAATATGATTGCAAATTNTAAACGTTCTCACAACTATACTGCNTCTGAAAAAGAACTGNTCCTTACTATTTTTGAAAAATTTAAATCAGTGATTGAATGTAAAAAAACTGATACTCAATCAGTACGTGATAAGCAAACAGCTTGGAAGGATTTAACTGCTGTTTTTAATTCTCAATCTACTCATGTCCCTCGAAGTGATGATCAGTTAAAGTCAGTGTGGAAAAATATTAAGGGCCAGAATTCAAAAGCAGTGCAGCCAGAATTCATTTGTTAACATTTATAGCCTATTTGAAATACAACCAATTGTGTCTGCAAGTGGAACTAAAAATTAGTGAAATACGGATAAATTAAAAATTAGGGTATTTTGTTGTGAAGGCCATTCGGCTTCTGGATGTGCCATAAAGTCGAAATATTTTTTAGAAACCACCATTAAAGGGCCCCTATAAGCATTCTGATGGAACCCAGAGTTGGGCCGCTACGGCGCTGAGGCTAACCATGGTGAAATGTTGTTTTACCTGCTCAAATCTAAGAGAACAACCTTTTTGGCTAAATATTTAATAGGAAAATATAAAATTTCAAAATCCAGGGGGATCAAATACCCCTGCCTCCTTCCGACGCTAATATAGCCAGCTATATTACGATTAATTTAATTTTTAGAACATCATGCAGGATTAAAAGTTGAGCAGACGAATTATGAAAACACGCCACAGCAAATAGAGCTTTACACCCAGTTCTCACCCTGAGGTCAGAACTAAATTTTAGCAATTAATATGTGTTACCATAAGCTTGCATAGACATGTTCTAACAATCCGCGTAGTTTTATATTGTGTGAAAAGAAGCTTGCACAACCGTAATTGAAGCTATGCAATCAGGCACATTGCCCACACTCAAACCAACAATGGAATTTTCAAACTTGTGGAAGCTTTGCTACAGATTCACTCGTACTTCTTTCCACACAATGTAAAACTACGTGGCTTACCGCTATCAGTAATCAATGTCTTGCTGCATTACTTGCTAAGATGTCTGCGTTCAACAGTCACAAGCGGCAAAACGTCTACTATCATGGCTCTCACAAATGCAACTCCAAAAATCCATAGAACAGTACCTAAAAATCGCTAAATCCGTGGCGGAGCAGCACATAGGTGTTGGATCAGGTACATTTTTGTGCGTATGAAAGATTTTTGCCCGAATTCTCCCAAAGTTGCCCGAAAAAAAACTCCATAATAAGTGACGTCCAAAAAAAGTCCTTCATCTTGTATTGGTCGCAGTTGGGCGCTATTTGTGTACATATTTTCAAGGGTTTGCTTAGATTTTCAGAGGTTTTGTGAAGGTTTTTAGAGATTTTGCCTAGATTTCCGCATATTTTGCCCAGATTTTCACCAAATCAAAACCTTTAAAGGTGGGCTTCCACCCCGCCTCCCAGTGGCGGCGCGGCCTACTTAAGATAAAACTTCCATAAACCGCTAGTACCATTACAACTATTGTTACAGTCATGAAACAATGTATGTGATCGAGTTTACCTGAATTTTGAAACAAACCAAATCGGCCTGTTAACGATGGCCTGCAAAATGTGACATATCCGGCTGTATCTTAAGTAGGCCGTGGTGACGGTTTTTAGGGGGTCTGGACGGGCCATGGCCCCCAGGTTTTTGGTTGGCCCCCTGCTTGGCCCCTCATGGGCGCAATTTGGTGGGGGATACGGGGGACGCGTGTCCCCCCACTTTTTTAGACGGGGGGAAACAATATGCCATGTCCCTCCCACTTTTTTCTCTTAGGGTTTGTATTTGGAGAGGTTTCAAAACCAAATATGACGTTTGTCACGTTTTGTGTAAAGAGTTTTTCATGTTAGATGTTACGCATTGCAATGTTGATGTTGAAACAGAGTTTGGTGTGGTATCACTGATTCTGATATTTTTATACTTGTTTACTTCAAAAATGATTTTTAGCATTTTGCAAGTTCCTAGAGACCGAAAAGATTGTTAACTGCCTCTCTCCGACATTTATCCAGTGTGGTTTACTTAAGAAAAGCCACTGTCTTCAAACAGTAAAGCATAACGGCTCCACACGTGAGAGACCACAGTACAGCCATGATTTGTTTCGTGCAAAAACGTTGGCTAACTGACTTTACTGTAGCGTTGGTTGTCACGTATTCAGAAACGGACAGCGTAAAATTTAAAGATGCAAGTATATAATGTTAGAAAGTTGCGCTTTCAGGCAAACTTCTGTGAAGTTTTTGTCGAAGACAAACAACAGCACTATTGTGGAGACTTAGTGTTAGGATGGGTAGTTTTGCAAAAGACTGTCTTCAACCATGGGTGCAATTTGGTGGGGGACACGGGGGACGTGTCCTCCCCACTTTTTCAGACGGGGGACATAATATGCCATGTCCCTCCACTTTTTTCTCTTTAGGTTTTGTGTTTGGAGAGGTTTAAAAAATAAAAGTGATTTTTGACTTTTGTGAAGAAGAGCTTTTCATGTTAGTGGGAAGAGCTTTTCATGTTAGATGGTAGGCTATCCATATAGCTAAGTTAATGTTAAAACAGAGTTTGGTGTGGCATCACCATGGGCGCAATTTTGTTGTAAAATGTGGGGGGTACAGCTTGGTGTGAAACTAATACAGTCATCGCGTCGATGCAGAAGTGACTTTTAATATATACAGATTCCCGATCTTATTTCTAGAAGTGTTTTGAAAGCAACACTAATCACGCTTTGTCCTTGCAGATGATTTACATATATACTAAAATTTGTTGCTGGACACGGTACTTTAGTTCAGCCTATTTCCATTAATATCGTATTTGGACGTAAAAAAGCACAGCAATCTCGTAGAACACATCCATTGGATTTTATCAGAGCTATCAGTTGGAGTGCACAAAATGCTGAATCGCATTGGTCGCACCTGCATGTCACTCCTACAACAGAACACATCAATTTTCATGCATTTTATAAAAAGTGTGGGCTACAGCGCGATTTCATGACTTGTTCAAGTTGCTTAATGTTACAAAGACGATAAATATTTTATTTGCACATTTCCGTTGTTTGAAAAAGCTACAAATCATTTTAATGGTACTGGGCATCATGTATGCAGTCCCACCCCTACCAAATCTCCACTGATATCCTCTTACCAGCAGCAAAAACATTTGACCTAAAACTAGCGTAGCCTGCTTCACAAAATGATTTCAATCTATTTTTACTTTTGGTGAGTGGAGGATGTATCCTTTCCATCTCCCCTTGTTGGCCTTGCATATATACCCACACAGAGTTGGAGAAGTGCCTCATTTTGAATCCTGAACCCGGCCGGAGCCCGAACCCGGCTCGAGCCCGACATTTATTTTTGAAGTCCGATTTAGGCCTGCAAGCCAAATTTACCGAGGGAGTTAAGATATGCGCAACTGCGGAGTAACAAAAAACGTTATGTGCAAGTGCAGTTGCAGGTACACGGTTTATCACACCGAAAATAGCAACCACCTTGAACAAAAGGTTGGCATAATCTGGCACAAACGTAGCATGTTAGTCAACGATGATACAGCGGAATATAATGTTTCTCGAAAAAAGACGAAACTATCACGAAACTATCTACGATGGTGCTATAGGCATAAAAGAAACTTTCGAGGATAGCTCTATAGATATGAAAAGCCGGATTGTAGGCTTCTCAAAACAAGCCAAGAATCTCGTGAGTGATTGACCTCTTCGACGCAACGCCATCGCGTGCTAATTTCCTCACCACTGTCGCCTTCTCAAAAACAGCGTGAGACCACTCCCAGCAGAGAATAAAAGAACGCAGTTGTGTTTGCAAACACAATTATCTGAAGAAAAATCACAATCACTTCAATCACAGAAGTTACCGCAGTGAGCACAGAAAATCTACGTTACGAAAGAAAAAAGTCGTTACTCATAATGTCATAAAAAGTTTTGCATGAAAGCCCGAAATCGGCCCGAAATATTTTGACAAACTTAAGCCCGAGCCCGCCCCACCCGAAAAGCCCGGTAGGACTTATAACTCTGGCCATGGCAAAAGTTCCATTCTAAGGGTTCTACTTGCATAACGGCACAAAAATACATTTGAGATTAAATCAAAATGCAAAACGTTTGGCAAAAAAGTACCAAGTTTCACCTTCAACACGAAAAGAATGTCCAACAAAACTAGGTGTGATGTATCTGTGAAAGCAAATGTTTCGCACTTGGATGAAAATGTTGCTGCATTGTGGGTTTGGTTAAACTCAAGTAAATCAGATGACTTACGAACCAATGCATTCAGTACAAATATCTTTTGGATTTGTTGGTCACTATTGTCGCGACATTACAAGATGTTAGGATAAATGTATATTTTATCCTTACTTCCGAGTCAAGTCCCGACGTTTTGAGCTGTAGGTCAATATACAGCCAGGTAAATACCAGGGTTGCGGAGTCGGAAGCAAAATATCCAATTCCGACCTTTTCAAATTTCCGACTGCCGACTCCTTAACAGAAAGTGAATGAAATTTGGCTGTTAAAATCAGTGGAAGTCGTGGTACTCAGCAAGAAACTTCTGTTTCAACAAAAGTTTCAAAAGAAATTGCACCTTTTCAACAGGAATTCCCAATTTAGGAGTGTGATGTAAAAATGATCCCACTGGACATACGGAGTCGGAGTCGGACAAAAAATCCGACTCCCACTCCCAGTGTTGTTAGGAATCCGACTCCACCCAAAAAACGCCGACTCCGCAACCCGGGTAAACACAAATTTAATCAGGCTCTACTGGCGCTAAAAACATAAAAACACGTTAAAAACTTGCCAACGTTTCGATGGTTGATACAACTGTCTTCATCAGGGCTAAAAAACGAAATGCCGCGACATGTGAGCACAGATGTTATAAAAAGTGTGTGCGCTCCAGGTGGCATCGTGCTG